>Ga0210085_1000023_pt1 | contig 78781 bp, 72 predicted proteins | sample China_Galinas_PW_5_FD_184866 | JGI IMG/M metagenome (GOLD analysis project Ga0210085, IMG submission 184866) | Wetland microbial communities from San Francisco Bay, California, USA, that impact long-term carbon sequestration - China_Galinas_PWC_D1... | ecosystem: Environmental > Aquatic > Marine...
GTGTCTGCTCCTGTTGTGCACTGTCCCAAAGGTATTGCTACCTCACAGTTTTGGAGCGGACACCCTCCCTTGCCAGGTACAGCAGACCCGGAAATCCGGGCCTACCGGTCAGGTGACCTAAACGTAAATCCCTGGCGCGGGGACGTCTCCCGGCGGCTCTTCGGGGCCCGAGGCTCGATCGCGCAACCCCGGTGGCTCCGTCAAATCGTTCCAACCAGGTATGCAGACTCACCGGCTACAATGCCGTCCTGCCCGGTGGCAACATCGAGGCTGAGGTAAGAGCAGAATACAGGCGATTTCCCGTTCGCCTTCCGGCAACAAATCACACAGCGCAGGCCGAATCGTGAAATTCGTTCACGCAGCCGACATTCATCTGGATAGCCCTCTTCGCGGCCTCGAAGGCTACGAGGGGGCACCGATCGACGAGATCCGGGGCGCTACGCGGCGAGCGTTCGAGAACCTGATCCAGTTGGCGATCGACGAGGAGGCCGCCTTCGTCCTGCTCGCCGGCGACCTTTACGACGGAGACTGGAAGGACTACAACACCGGCCTGTTCTTCACACGCCAGATGGCCCGGTTGCAGGAAGCCGGAGTCCGGACATACCTCGTGGCGGGAAACCATGACGCTGCGAGTCAGATCACGAGGACGCTGCGACCACCAGAGAATGTTCACGTCTTCGCAACCCGAGCACCGGAAACCGTTCTGTTGGAAGAGCTCGGCGTCGCCATTCACGGTCGGGGATTTCCGACCCGCACAGTTACAGAGGATCTCACGCGCGGCTACCCCCCGGCGGATCCCGACCTGTTCAATATCGGCATCCTGCACACCTCGTTGGACAGCAGACCCGGCCATGATGTCTACGCGCCCTGCACGCTGGACGGTCTGCGCTCGCGCGGCTACCAATATTGGGCGCTCGGCCATGTGCACCATCGGGAGGTCGTGAGCGAGGAGCCCTGGGTCGTTTTCCCGGGAAACACCCAGGGGCGGCACGCGCGCGAGACAGGCTCCAAGGGCTGCTCGCTGGTGACCGTCGAGGCGGGCCGGGTGGAATCGGTGGAGCACCGTGCCCTGGATGTGGTGCGCTGGTCGGTCTGCTCCGTGGATGTCTCCGACGCGGAGAGTCTGAACGAGGTTTACGACCGGACAGCGCACGCGCTCGCCGATGCGGCGGGCGAGGCCGAGGGCAGGCTGGTGGCGGCTCGCTTGCGACTCGAGGGGGCGTGTCCGGTCCATGACCGGCTCCGGGCAACCCGCGAGCAGGTCACCAACGAGTGCCGATCGCTGGCAGGAATGGTCGGGGCACGGGACCTTTGGATCGAGAAACTGGTGCTCGCTACGCGCCGGGCGGAGTCCGAAGACGCAGCACTCGCCCGTGACGATGCCTTCGGCGGGCTGCTTCGCTCTATCCGCGATCTGGAGCTGGACTCGGGCCGCCTCTCGCGGCTGGCCGGGGAGTTTGCCGATCTGAGCATCAAACTCCCCGTCGAGCTGCGCTCCGGACCGGACGCACTCGATCCCTCGCGACCGGAGTACGCTCGGGAATGCCTGGAGGACGTCAAGGCCCTTCTGCTGGAGCGGCTGTTGCGCGAAGGGTCCGCCGGGTGAAGCTGCTCGACCTACATCTCCTCGCCTATGGTCCATTCACGGACCAGCACCTGGACCTGAGCGCCGGCAGCGAAGGGCTGCACCTGGTCTTCGGTCCGAACGAGGCGGGCAAGAGCTCGGCGCTGCGTGCCCTGCGGGCACTCCTCTACGGGGTGCCCGAACGGACCCGGGACGACTTTCGGCACGACAAGACGGAGATGAGAGTCGGCGGCCTGTTCCGCGGCAAGGATGGGACCGAGCTTTGTTGTTACCGCCGCAAGGGGCGAAAGAACACCCTGCTCGATGCAAAGGGTGATCCGATTTCCGAGCATGAGCTCGCACGGCTCCTGGGAGGTGTTGCTGAGCCGCTCTTCGAACGGCTTTTCGGGATCGACCACGAGGCGCTGGTGAGCGGCGGCCAGGCCCTGTTGGACGAGCACGGGCGGGAGGCCGAGGCGCTGTTCGGGACGGGGCTTGGCAGCACCGCCGTCCATGCCCTGCTGGAAACTCTCGATGAGGAAGCGCAAGCGCATTTCGCGCCACGGGCCTCGAAACCACTGATCAATGCCGCACTGAGCAGGCTCTCGGAGATCGACCGCAGACAACGGGAGGTCACCCTCTCGGCACGCAAATGGGATGAGGCGCGCGAGGCCGTCGAAACCGCAAGCAGACACCTGAGCGAGATCGATGCCGATCTGGCGGATGCAGAAAGGCGCCGGGGCGCCCTGGAGCGCATCCGCCGCTCCTTGCCGGCCCTCGCAAGACGCGAACAGTTCCGGGAGCGACTTACCGGTCTCGGCGATATTCCCGTCCTCGAAGAGGGCTTCGGGCAACGTCGAGAGGAAGCGCTCTCGAAGCGCCGATCGGCAGCGGAGGGTCGTTCGAAGGCCAAGGTGCGGCACGAAGGGCTGAGCAAAGATGCGGCGGTCTTGGAGGTATCGGACGAGCTGCTGGCGGAGGCGGAGGCCATCGACGAGCTGCGGGATCGGCTAGGGGGCTATCGTAAAGCCGCGCGTGACAGGCCCGGACTCGTCGAGAGGCGCGCCACACTGGTCGAGCAAGCCCGGCAGCAATTCGCACAGATCCGACCTGATCTCTCACTCGATGACATCGAGAGGCTGCGGCCATTGCTCGCTCTTCGGCGCCGCGCGACCGAGCTCGGCGGACGCAAGGAGGCCCTGGAATCGGCGGTTAAGAGGACGCGAGAAGGCATGAAAGGGGCCGCAAGGAAGCTCGAAAAGAGACGGGATGAGCTGAACCGTTTGCCGCCGCCGGTATCCTACGAAGGACTGCAGCGGGCGGTGGACGAAGCGCGCCGAACCGGAGAGCTGGACCGCTCCATCGAGGAGGTGAATGCGGAGATCATCCGTCACCAAGAGGCCTGCCGACGTGATCTCGGATCTCTGGGACTCTGGACCGGCACCCTTGCGGATCTGCTGCGGGCGCCGTTACTTGGCGAGGAGACCATGCAGCGGTTCACAGAATCGTTCCAAGCAATCGAGGAGGAGAAACACGGCTTGGAGATGTCTCTCACCGAGACCCTCGAGGAGCAACGACGAACAGAGGAGTCGTTGCAGACCCTGCGTCTGGCGGGAGAGGTACCGACCGAGACGGAGCTGCGGAACGCCCGTGACCGCAGAGACCAGGGGTGGCGGCTCCTGAAACGACAGTGGATCGATGGCGAAGACGTGACCGTCGAATCCCGATCCTACACGGACGGTCATCCTCTACCCGATATCTTCGAGGCGGGAATCGCAGATGCCGATGAGATCGCGGACCGGCTTCGCCGCGAATCCCAGCGCGTTCATGAGCAGGCGGCCGCCCAAGCTAGGCTCGATGCCTGCCGCCAGCGTAACGCGGATGCCGAGGCGGCGTTGCAGGCTGTCGCGAAAAGGCTTTCTGTCCTCGAGAAATCCTGGCGGGATGTCTGGAAAACGACCGGTATCTCGCCTCTCTCTCCCCGTGAGATGTCGGCTTGGGCGGGGAAGGCAAGGCTGCTTCGTGATAAGGCAGGACATGGCGATGAGCTGCGCGTTAAGGCGGAGGCCCTGCGACGGAGCCGAGAGATCCAGATGAAAAATCTGCGCAGCGCCGTCGCGGCCTGTGGGCAAGCCCAACCGCAAGCCGTCAATCAAGGCGAGCTCAGACCGCTCCTCGACCATGCCGAGTCCAGCCTGCGCTCCTTTGAACAAAACGCGCTTCACAGGACCGCTCTGGAAGAGAGCGTCGCCGAGCTGGCCGAATCTGAGCAGCAGCTGGACGGAGAGGTCTTGCGTGCCGAGGAGGAGCTCGCCACCTGGTCGTCCGCTTGGACAGGGCTCATGCGGGAGCTAGGACAGCGGGAAGAGACCAGCCCCGGCCAGGTATCGGACTATCTTCAGGCGATCTCGGACGGGCTGAAGCTGGTGGACGAAGCAAAGGGACTGCAGCTTCGCATCGGCGGCATCGACAAAGAGGCGGAAGAATTCGAGCGCGATGTGGATACCTTGATGGCACGCTTGGCGCCGGATCTCGCAGGTCACCCGGTCGGTGAGGCGATTCTCCAGCTCGCTTCACGGTTGACTACCCAGCGAGAGGCCAAGACCCGTCTCGACGAGCTCGACAAGCAGATGCGAAAGGCCGATGGAGAAGTTCGCGAGGCCGATGCAGACATACGGGCGGCGGACGAGGTACTCGCGGAGCTCTGCCGGCAGGCCGGTTGTGAAAGACCGGACGAGCTGGAGGCTGTCGAACGGCGTTTCCTGGAGCAAAGAGATCTTTCCAAGCAGTTGCGCGAGGTCGAATCCGAGCTGGTTAGGGGTGGGGATGGGCTGAGCATCGAAGCACTCGAGGCCGAGGCTGCCCGGATCGATCGGGATTCGATCGTCACGGAGCTGACGGCCTTGGAGCAGCGGATCGATGAAGATCTGCGCCCTGAACGGGAGGCGTTGTTCGAGCGCAAGCTCGGTGCCGAACAGGTGTTCGGCTCGATGGCCGGAACCGATGAGGCAGCCGCGCTGGCCGAGCAGGCCCAACAGACGCTTTCGGAAGTACGAGGGCATGCCGAGAGCTACGTCCGGCTGCGGCTTGCGGCGCGGATACTGCGCGACGAGATCGAGGGCTTTCGACGCCGGCATCGGGATCCGATCCTGACGCGGGCCAGCGTCTATATCAGGAGCCTCACCTGCGGTTCCCTGGAGACGATTGATACCGACTTCGACGAATCCGATCAGCCGGTTCTCGTCGGCGTGAGACCGAACGGCGAACGCTTGCGGGTGGAAGCCATGAGCACCGGCACACGCGACCAGCTGTATCTGGCGCTACGACTGGCAACACTGGACCACTACGTGGAGAGCTCGGAGCCTCTGCCCTTCATCGTCGACGATATCCTGATCCAGTTCGATGACGACCGGTCGCGAGCAACGCTCATGGCACTGGCGGACTTTTCCGCGAAGACCCAGGTCATCCTCTTCACTCACCACGAGCGCGTCGTCGAGGAGGCGGGACGACTCGACGACGCGGCTGGGCAAGTTTTCCTCCATGAGCTCGGACAAGCGGCAGATGGTGCATGACCCAGGTACGCATTCAGAATCCAAGCTACCTGCTCATTGGCCGGCCTTCGGAGGCTCTTCGATGGTGTACTGAAAGGAGGGGGGAGCCGGTGGGAGATTCACCAAGCTTTCACCTGGTGCGGCGGCTACGAACTGGCGCCCGGTGCCGGCAGCCTTCGGGTCAGGATTGAGGTAGGCAGTACCCACCCATCCCCGCGCCCGGACGTCGTTGCCCTGTCCATAGGAGCGCACTGTAATGGTCTCGCCCGGCTGCACCCGGGAGGTCGAGCGCACGACCGATACGACCTCCATGCTATAAAGTACGTTGGAGCGCTCCCCTTGGCCTTGGTCCACCTGCGCATCCAGCACCTTGACCTCGAGGACATCCGCGGCCTCCGGCGGTGGGGCCGCGCTGGCCTGCCCGCACAGGATTGCGAGTAACCCCAGGGTGGCGATGGCAATGTACCGAATTGAGCAATTCCCGGACATGACAAATCCTCCACTCGTTGATCGGCATGGCCGCGGCGACGCCGCGGGCAACCCACTCCCATTTTAGCTGACCCCAGGCTCCGCTGCGCTTCATCTCGGCTGCCCGGTAGAGCTGTTGGCCAAGCGCAATGGTGTGCGTCTTGACGAAGAGCCGCGCCTGCCGGTGACCCCGGAGCAGACACGGGCTCGGCCCGTTTTCCGTATTGCGCTGGCGTTCTCCGCTGATCTCCAGAGAAAGGTTGAGGTGGTCAAGCATCAACTAGTCTGAGCCACTCGTTTCAGGCTCATGTTCACGGCTATCAGGTCATGGGCAATCAAGGCGTGTTTCCAAGGCTTGCCCCCATAACTCGCCGTATGTGCGGTGGCGCGCTCGCACCAGAGCTCTGCGGCGTCTTTCTTTGCCTGCACTTCCGGATCGCCCATCTCCTTTCGCATCTTGGGCTCGCACATATATATGGCGTCCGTTGTCTCCGCGACGAAGTCGGGCTGATATTCCCTGTAATCGACGCCGGATTTGTAGAAGAGCTGGAACTGTCCCTTCGCCGGCCGAAACCACTTCTCCACATCTGAATCGTTCTCGAGCACCACAGAGAAAAACCGCTCGGAGTCCGAATCGAACTTTGTGACGGCATACAGGCTTTTCGCAAAGCCCCCAAAGACGTGCTGTCCAATCTTGCTTTTATCCTCGACAGTCTGTCGGAAGTCACGGACGGCACCCTCTGACGCCATGAATGCGCTCTCTTTCAGCTCCGTGAATCCCTTGCTGACCTTGACCTCCCAATCGGTCTCGCCCTCCCATTGGTGAATCCGCATCTGGCTGTGGATCAGCTCGACGAGTTGCCGCTCGTAGTACTGGAGCACATTTCGCGTATCCTCTTCGTCGAGATACCCCGAAAGGTGCGATACGACCTGGCTTGCAAGGTCATACAACAGCTCTGCGTGGTCATCGTAGGAGATGTCGTCGAAGTCGATCAGGCCGCGAACCAGATAGTCTTCCAGCCGCTTCTCCGTAGCGATGCTGCCCGAGGCGCTGATCCGCTCCTGCTGATTGGTCCGCAAGTGTTGGATGAGTAGATCGCGGTCGACGGGTTGGAAGTTGACCGCGGACATATCCAGATGGAAGGGGTTGAACCCCAAGGTCATCTCGCCTTTGGGCACTACCAGGATGCGCGGAACATCGATGGTCCGCTTAACGACCAGCTCCGTGGTATTGGCAACGATCTCCGCGATGCTCGGCGCCTCTGCGAGCCCCGCAAGCTCTGGTTGATAGGGACCGGTCTCTTCCTCCACCCGCTTGACGATCTCCTCGGCAATGTCCTTGTCGGTGAGACGCTGCAAGGAGGGTAGATGTTGGAACTGCTTGATCACCCGGTAGGTCGTTTGGGCAACCTTGCGCTCGACCTCCGTCTTGAATACCGCGGTCGACGCCGGCTCCATTGCCGGTTTGCCGAAGGGCTGCTCACCCAAGCCAAGCTCCCGCTCCACGTCGGATCTTGCCACGACCGTCCGCGCAGGCTCCAAATCCTGGTGCGGGTCCAGAATGATTTTTTCCAGTCTGATTACCGAATCGGATCGATTGGCCTCGTCCACAATCTCCTGGAATCGATCGTGGGCGATGATGTTCAGCCGGTCAACAGCACTGACGCCGGTACGCTTACCGTAGGGAAGACGGAGCCCGCGGCCGATCGACTGCTCGATCAGTATCCGCGCATTGGCCGCGCGCAGGGGAACGATGGTGTAAAGATTTGTCACGTCCCAGCCTTCTTTGAGCATGTTGACGTGGATCACGATCTCCGTCGGCTCATCGCGGCTCTCGACCGCCAACAGGCGCGTAACCATCACCTCCTCGGCGGCCGTACCCTTCTTGCTCGAATCCACCTGAATGACCTTGTCCCTGCAGCGCCCCTCGAAAAAGGCATCGGACTCGATCAGCTGCGCCAGTTGGCCGGCATGCGTGGTATCGCGGGCGATGACCAGCACGAAGGGCTTGACGATCGGCGCCGCGTTCTGGCGCGCATAGGTCTCCAGCTCGACCTTCAGTCGCTCGTGCAGGCGCACACCGTCCTCCAGCTTGACCTGCTCCAGCTGGGGCTGGGAGAGCTCCGAGGGATCGAAGTCCTTTTGGGTCACCACCGCCGGCTCCTTCACGAAGCCGTCCGCCATGGCCCGCGCCAACGGGTAGTCATAGATGACGTTCCGGAACGAGACGGAACCGCGGCTGGTCTCGACGAATGGCGTGGCCGTCAGCTCCAGCCCCAAGATCGGCTTGAGCTCGTTGATGGCCCGCATCCCAGCCGATGCGCGGTAGCGATGGGACTCATCCAAGAGCATCACCAGGTCGTCGAGCCCCGAGAGGTAATCGAAATAGCTCTCGCCGATGTACTCCGACAACCGCCGGATGCGTGGCGAGCGCCCCCCGCGTACCTCGGAGCTGATCTTGGCTACATTGAAGATATTGATCTGCACCTGGCCGAACAACCGTCCGCTGCGCGGATCGCGCTGCTCGTAGTTGTCCCCGGTGATGACCTGCGGCGGCTCCGCGGCGAAGGCGTGGATGCCCTTGAATACGTACTTGGGTGTGTTCTCGGTAAAGTCCACGATCAGCTTGTTGTAGATGGTCAGGTTCGGCGCGAGCACGAAGAAATTGCAGATGCCGTGCTCCAGATGCAGATAGCTGATGAAAGCGCCCATGAGGCGCGTCTTTCCCACTCCAGTTGCCAACGCAAAGCACAGGGAGGGGAAGGCCCGCTCGAAATCCGTAACCGTCGAAAACTCACTACCGATGACCTCCAGAGCTGCCGCCATGTCCTCGCCGTGCCTGGGGTGAGCGATCTCCATCACACGATGCAATCGTTCCAAAGACTCACGCTGCGGCGGGCGCAGGCTTAAACGCCCCGAGATCGCATTGACGTTGGAATTCATGGGTCCTCTGTCCGCTGGTCCGGCCACACCACACCGCCGAGCTTTTCCAGCATGACCAGCAAGCGCTGCTCGAGCCCTGGGAGCTCCTCAACAATGACCTGCCAAACGATCTCCGGCTGGACGCCCTCGTAGCGGGGCACCATCACATCGCGCATGCCAGCCATTTCCTTCCAGGGTATTGACTCATCCATTGCCCGGATCTCAGTCGATAGCCGCTTCGTTGCCTCTCCGATCACGAGAAAGTTGCGGTAAACCGCATCCTGCACCATCTCGTCTGCGAAGAACGCAGCCTTGTCGTCTTTCGTGTAGCGTTGGATCTTCCGCAGCGCTTCCACAATGTGGATCAGATACAGGCGCTGATCCTTCGAGGTGAGGCTCATAACGGCTCCGCCTCCCCAATCACTTTGTCCCTTATGAACCAGTGCAGCGACTGCGGTGTGACCACATCCACGTTGCGATGCAGGCGCTCCTCGAGCCCCTGCTTGAAGCCGATCTGATCGAACAGGCTGCTTCCTTCCTCATAGTCGACGAGAAGATCCAAGTCGCTGTCTGTTTCAGCATCCCCCCGAGCCATCGAGCCGAAAACACGAACGTTCCTCATGCCGTGCTTTCCTGCCAGCTCCAAAATATCCCGGCTATGCTCTTCAACCCATGGGCTCATCTTCCATCCTCCTCCCCGCCGAGGTCGAGACTAGCCTGCTCCGGCTCTCTCGGTGGTTTCGGCAAGTTCTCCACTCGCAGGCTGTAGTCGTCGTGTCCCCACTCGCAGCGCTCCATCACCGCCTTGGGGATCTTCTTCAGCGTCAAGTTCGAAAAGGCATCACGCTGGGCACGGAATGCGGAGCAGCACACCAACAATGAGCGGTGCTCGCCAACCTCGTTGCTCAGGCTCTGAAGCTGCTCGTAGGTCAGGGTTTGGGTCGTGAAATAGATGAAGTCCGTCTCCGTGGAGTGGCCATGCTGCCAGTAGAGTGTTTCCGAGGGTGCGTAGACGAAGCCCTCCAGTTTGCAGACCGCCTCCGCCAGCATCGTAGCATTGTATGCGTTGTTGATGACCCAGTTGCCCCAGCGGTCCTTCTCCAGTAGCGAGGGTGCAAGCCGGTAGTAGCGGAAGCCGCCGCCTCCCTTCCAGCCAACCGCCTCAGTGATCCCTCCCGGGTCTTCCCGTCGATCACCTTCTTCATGCGCGGGATGATGTGAGTATGGCAGTGCTCACCAAGCTCCACCATGATCCAGCGGAGGCCCATCTTGTGCGCTACTGCTCCAGTAGTCCCCGATCCAGCGAAGGAGTCAAGAATGATGTCGCCAAGATCACTGGAAATGTGCAGTATGCGCTCTAACAGTTGTTCTGGCTTCGGTGTTGCAAAAGGCTCGATCTCTGGTAAGAGCTTTCTCAAATGATCTCGCTTAGCCGACTGATTCGTACCTACTTCTTCGCCCGACCACCAGGTCCGAGGAACTACTCCCTGCTGAACATCTGTGAGATAACGTTTGATAACAGGCAAGCTATCGCCCTTTTTCCCAAACCAAACGCGCCCGTCTCTCCTTGCCGTTTCGAAATTCCTTTTAGAAAAACGCCAATATTTTCCTTTTGAAGGAACTACAATTCTGCCAGACGGCAATGTAATTTGAAATCTGAGGCTTTCTGTCCCACTCTTGGCAGTACCATTATCACCTTGAAGCCACGGACCTCTGGGATCATTATCAGGATTCCTGTATCTGGCGTTTTGCGATTCACTGCGCAACAACAAATTCCTTGTCTTGCTCAAGACCTTCCGATCTCTTGCGTACAAGAGAATGTGATCATGAGCGCTGGAGATATCAGTGTCACCGCGGCGACCCTTATCCTTTTCCCAGGCAAATGAAGATACAAAATTCCTTCTTTCAAACAATTCATCACAGAGAATTTTCAGATAATGGCACTCTACATCATCGATTGTTATCCAAATAGAGCCCGCATCCGAGAGAAGTCGCCAAAGTATACCAAGTCGTTCCCTTATCAGGGAAAGCCATTTAGAATGCTCAATGCCATCATCATAGTGATCAAAGGCGGCTCCAGTATTGTAGGGCGGATCGATGAAAATACACCTAACCTCACCTGCGAGTCCCTGCTCCAGCGCCTTCAACGCCAGCAGGTTGTCCCCAAAAATCAGCCGATTGTCAAAGATGTCACCGTCGCTCACGCGCTGTGCCGCGTGGTAAGACTTCTCCGGATCCTCGAGTAGAATGCGCGGCTCCAGCCGGGGCCGCTCGTCCTTCCCAATCCAGGTCAATTCGAGTTTCTGTCGCTTCGCGGCCATGATTTAGAATGTCCATCCCTCGACTTTCATAAAGGTCTCCAGGTTGTGGCAAGGTACTTTGAAATGTTCGCAAACGTTCGGGAGCTTCGCGGCCTTTGGCTTGTAGCGTTCCTGGGTAACGACTGTTCCCTTCCGTGCTTTTGCTGAGGCTACTACGAACGGATCGGCAACGGGAGTACCTTTGAGAATGGCCTTTTGACCGATCAACGACTGGAAGTGAGGTATGGCAAGCACCTGCTTGACTATCTTGAGCTACTTTTGGTCGGGTTTTAAAAATACGTCTTTACGCTTCGTCGCCCATTCCTGAATAAAGTCGACGTCATTATAATTGTGCAATTCATTGAAAACTTCCCGAACAGATATTATCCTTCCAGCCTCGATAAAATCTTCCATTCGCGACCACAACGACGGAAAATTATCGGGATAGAAGTTTTTCAGGATGATGAATGCACTTGTATCAAAAACATAGATCATGCTGCCGTCCTTCTCAGCACCAATTCTTCCAGGCCGCCAACGCTCTTACTGCGCACTCCCAGGTAGTCTGCCACCTGCTCCAAACTTATCTTCCCTTGATAGTGCTTACTGAAAACAAGGCGAAGATAGGCATTTCCGAGATAGCTTGCCTGAGTCGCATAGTAATCACCGCCACCACCACCTGTAGCTTGACTCGCCCACTCTTCGATCTTCTTCTTGTAATTCGCTTCATCGATCATGCGACGGTCTAGAATCTTGCGTAGAATCACCTCGCGACTGACGTTATAGTGTCGCGCAAGCGCTGCAATCTTCCTGTCGTCCACTGGAACAACTTCTTTGATGCGAACATTAAAGTCTCCGTCTGGAACGAGAAATGCTGCAGCAATGGCATTGCAGAACCTTTCTATGCGCTGCTCCGCAGGTGCTAGAAAGTCAACATAGTCTTCGTCAAGCTTCGCTATTGCGTTCTTGTGTAGAAGAAAATGCGCTAGCTCATGAAAAAGGGAGAAAATTTGACATGTCTTGGCGGTACCGTTGTTGACGTAGATGATTGGAAACTCGTCATCGTAAATACAGAATCCGGATATTTCCTTTTGCTTGAAAGAGTCTTTGAAAACAAAGACGCCTGACGCCTCGACCCTATCGCGCCATTGCTTTAACGCCTCATCTGCTGATCCCCAGGAGCTTTGTTCATTCAGCGTTACTCCCAGGTAGGTGCGGACTAGGGCTGCGGCTCTGGAAATGTTTATCGACGTGGAAAAACTCATGTCACGGAAAATCTTCCGCTCCGAAGGGTTCTTGCCGTCATTCAACTCGTTTAGCGAGATTTGGAGCGCACGAGCCTTTCGTACCTGAAAACGAGTCGCTGGCGCGAGCCGCTCGATCTCGAAATCCGGTAATGAACGGAATTCCTGCTTGAGCTCTGGCTCTGGAGGTGGCTTTGGAAGTGAGCTTTTCTTCCAAAGTCGGCGCTGCCGTCGCTGCTCGGCGGGCCTCCTTGATCCGGCGATCCAAGTCCTTGATCTCACGTTCCAGCCCGACCTTGAGGTCGTCCGCCCAGGAATCGAGCTTGGCGGCCTCAGCCTCGAAGAAGTCGGCGTTGCGTCGGCTGATTTCACCGCGGACTTCATCAATGCGCTGATCGATGACCTTGTCGAAGTCTACCCAAACATCGGGGTCGGGATAGCCGGTCAGGCCATCTCCCTCGACCATCGCCGGCAGTCCCAACAGGCGATGGAGCTGGTTCTCATCCAGCTGCTCGCCGTCCCAGGTGCGGCATGCGAACACAAGATAGTCAGCGGTTTGATCCAATGACTCGACCGTAAGCTGCTCCAACAAAAGCGCTCCCCCCCGACCTCTCAGGCATTCGATAGCAGCTACGTTGCCCTGGTGGGCCTCGTAGTCGAACAGGAGTCGAGCCGGTTCGAGCGGCCGATTCTTTGCATTAGTCAGTAGATGGCTCGCCAACGGATGCGAAAGGCGATAGAAGTGGGCATCCCCGCTGCGGCGGGGAAGCTCGTAACGGCCCAGTGGGATGTTGCCATCCAACCCGAGTGGCAGGCTGACGAGGTCGAAAGTGGCATCGTCCTTGAACCGCGCATGACCCTCGATCTCCGTTCGCGTGAGTGCCATCAGCATCCGTTCGTAACGGTTGAGGTAGGTCTCGCCGCTATCGCGGCTGACCCGCAGTTTCTCGATGACCTCCTCGTCGAAGTTCTCCAGCAGCTTCTGACGCGTGGCGTCCATAGCGACATTGATCTGGTGACTCAGGTCCAGCTGGAGCTGGTCGAATGCCTGCCTGATCTCTTCCGGCTCACGGCAGCTCTGGTAGATGTCGTTGATGCGCTTCTCGAAGTCGACGCCGGACTCGATGCTGCCGAGCACCTCGTCGTTGGCGCCGAAGACGCCTTCGAACAGGGAGAATTTCTGGTCCAGCAACTCGTAGACTCGGCGGTCGGCCTCGTTGTCCGAGTTGAGGAAGTTGACCACGACGACATCGTGCTTCTGGCCGTAACGGTGACAACGCCCGATGCGCTGGGGATTCCAGGGCAGGTCGTAGTTCACCACCAGGGAGCAGAACTGCAGGTTGATACCCTCGGCACCCGCCTCGGTGGAGATCATGATCTGGCCTTGCTCGCGGAAGAAATCCACCAGGGCGGAGCGCATGTCTGCGGCGCGGGAACCGGTGATGCGGTCGGTGCCCCGGTGGCGCTCCGCCCAGGCGTTGTAGATTGTCCGGGATTCCGGATCAGCGTTTGTACCGTTGAAGAGCACCAGGCTCTTTCCGTAGGGACTGCTTCCGAGCAATCTCAACAGGTAGCTTTGCGTGCGGCGAGACTCGGTGAAGACCACGGCCTTGCGCGGCGCCTGAAGCTCATCTGCCTTCCCGAAGGCGGTGCCGAGCGCCGCGAGAAGTGCCCGGCCTTTTGCGTTCTCGGTAATCGAGACCGCGAGATCCCGAAACGCTTCCAGCTCGGCGATCTCGCGGGTGAGTGTGTCGCGCTCGGCAGGGGAGATCATCTCCGTCTCGGTCTCTCCCCATTCGTCGGAGAGCTCATCGTAGGACTCGAAGTCTGCCGACAGATCGTCTGACGGATCGGCAACGATCCTCGCGCTCTTGAGCCTCTTCTCGAGCCGTTTGGCCAGCGTATCCAGGGCGCCGGCAATTGCATAGCTCGAAGACGCAAGCAGCTTGCGCAGCACGAGGGTCATCAGGGTCCGCTGTCCGGATGGCAGCGCCTGGAGGTTGTCGCGACGCAGATAGTCGGAGACCAGATCGTAGAGTGCGGTCTCGTCGGGACCGGGCGTGAACTCCTGAAGGATCGCGTGGCGCTTGGTATAGGGGACATACTGGCGCACCTGTCGGCGCAGGGTGCGAAAGCAGATGGGCTTGATGCGCGATTTCAGGGTGTCGAAGGTGGACTGATCCCTGATGCGGGAGAACTGCTCGCGAAAGCTCGTCAAGTCACCGAACACGCGGTCATCGACAAAGCTGACCAGGCCGAAGAGCTCCAGCAGGGAATTCTGTAGAGGGGTGGCGGTGAGGAGCAGCTTAGGCGCGTGCTCGAGTGCCTCACGTAGCGCTCGGGCGATGACGTTGGTCTTCTTGTACACGTTGCGCAGCCGGTGGGCCTCGTCGATGACGACGATGTCCCAACGGATACTGGCAATGTCGTCTGCCTTGTTGCGCGCGAAATGGTAGGAGCAGAGCACGATGTCATCGACATCGAAGGGATTGATCGCCCCGGCATCGAGGGCCGCGTTGTAGGATTTGGTCTCTAGGATCCGGCTTTGAAGAAAGAACTTTTCTTGCAGCTCCTGGTACCACTGCTTGCGCAGGCCGGCGGGGGTAATGACGAGGATGCGGCGCCTGCGCTCGGCCCAACGCTGTGAGAGAACGAGACCGGCCTCGATCGTCTTGCCGAGACCGACCTCGTCCGCGAGGATCGCCCCCCTGGACAACGGGGAGCGGAATGCGAAGAGCGCAGCCTCGATCTGATGGGGGTTCAGGTCGACTTGCGCATCGACCAGCGCCCCGGCCAGCTTCTCCATGCTGTCGGTCGGACAGCGCCTCGTGAGCTGGAAGGCGTAGTACTTCGACTGATATGGCGTCAGTTGAAATGCAGCGCTTTCCCGTAGCATGCGCGCAACTTTAGCGCGCGAGGGGCTGTCCGTCGATCCGCCGTCGACCTGGCTCACCGAGCGCTACGCCGGTCAGATCAAGACCAGGGTGCAAATGGCAGCAAGGGATTGCCGCTCTACGATCTGGATTCCGCCGGATTGCTCACGAATGGGGCCGACCCGGAAGCCGGCATCAGGGCAGCTGCTCGATCTCCCGCATGAGCTCCTTGTAGCGTGCTTGTAGCCGGGTAGGCATTCCCGCCTGTTTTGCCTCCTTGCAACCACCGGCGGCCTTGAGCTTCTCCAAGAAGTCGCGCTGCAGACGCTCGTTCACCGAGCGGTAGGACTGCTCCGGAAAGAGGTCGTCCTTTACGTCGGAGACGGTCATGCGAAACTTGCCCGCCAGCTCCTTGTTCAGGTTATCGGTGTACCGGCCCGAGACGTCGCTGCGACAGCGCGCACCGTAAAGATCGAGCTCGGCGGCTACTTCGACCGCGTTGACCAGGAGCCCTCGGGTCTCCTCGTCCAGGAGTGCCTGTGCCCACAGCGCCTGTGCGCACCCGAGCAGGAGAAGAAGCGGCAAGAGGGACCGGGGTGCCCGGGCGGTCCATGATGTCAGTGTTTGTCGCACTTTCCTTACTTCAACCTGGAAACGGCGGTCGGCCATCCTGAAATTATCGTAACCTTCTGGAGCCGTAAGCGTAATTCAGCCTACATACTCCACTGTAGGGTAAAGGATTTCCTCGACTGATCCCGCCCGAGCCAGACCCCGGCGGTCGATGCGATGGCCCACGGATGGCTGTATGATAACCAATCCAGCGACTCGACCGGACACATTCGATTTTGTACGCGCCCGCGAGGACAGCATCTGCGGTCTGCTCCGCATCGCCGGCGACGACGCAGCCGTCCGTCGCACCACTGTTCCGTGGACGGCCGCGGGGGGGACAGTGGACCCGATTGCTTCGGGAAGGCCTTTGGCGATGACGGCGTGGCTCCTGCTCCTTCTCCCACTGGCTGCAGCCTCGGGTTGGTGGGTCGCAAGGCGTGGTGACGGACACCAAGGGGCCTCGGGTACGGCATCCGACCCTGCTTTCTTCCGTGGTCTGAACTACCTCCTCGATGAGCAGCCCGACAAGGCCATCGACATCTTCGTAAAGCTCGCCGAGGTCGATAGCGAGACGGTGGAGACCCATTTGGCGCTCGGAAGTCTCTTTCGACGCCGGGGGGAGGTAGACCGGGCCATCCGCGTCCATCAGAATCTGGTCTCCCGCCAGAACCTGGGCAAGGAGCAGCGTGGCTATGCCCTGTTCGAGCTCGGCGAGGATTATATGCGTGCCGGCCTCTTCGATCGCGCCGAGAGCCTGTTCGGTGAGCTGGTGGAGATGAAGCTTCACCGCAAGCGCGCCTTGCAGAGGCTGCGCGAGATCTATCAGCAGGAGAAGGACTGGGAACGTTGTCTGGATGTGGCAGAGCGGCTCGGGTCGCTCACCGGGGAGCCGGTGCGTACGGAGAGTGCCCATTACCACTGCGAGCTGGCCGAGGAGGCCCTAAAGCAGGGAAGGGACGAGGAGGCCAGGGCTCACCTGACCCGCGCCCAGAAGGTGGATTCCAACTGCGCCCGGGCGACCATGCTGCAGGCCGGGATGGCCATGAGTGAGGGTGATCCCGAAGCCGCCGCCGCGCTCTATCGGCAAGTCGCCCGGCAAGGGCCCGAGTTCCTGCCGGAGATTCTGCCGGAGTACCTAGATGCACTTCGCCGCAGCGGCAAGGCGGATCGACTGTCTGAGCTGAAGGGGCTGTATCGCGATTTTCCCAGCTCTCCTTTGATGTCGGTGCTCGCCGACGCAATCGAAGCGGACGAAGGGGAGACGGCTGCAATCACCTTTCTCGTCGAACATTTGTCCAGACACGCTGATTTAGCCGGCCTAGAGCGCCTGCTTCGGCTCTATGCACCCAAGCTGTCGGACAACACCCAGACCCACGCCGCTTGCGATGCGGCACTGGCCGTTTTGGCGTATCTGCGCTCGCGCCAGCCAGATCACCAATGCGAGCATTGCGGCTTTGTCGCCCGTCGCTTGCACTGGCAATGCCCGAGCTGCAAGTATTGGGGGAGTATCAAACCGGTACGTCTGGAGCCGATCGACAAAATGGTTCCGACGCCTCGGCCGACCGCCGCATTGCCTGATTAGCCTGTGGGTGAGTAGTTGCGTTGGTGAATACCTGTGTGAGAAATAGTCGCTTGGAGTCATAATGACAAAGATCCGTAAGGCTGTGTTCCCGGTCGCCGGGCTCGGCACGCGCTTTCTTCCGGCCACCAAGGCCAGTCCCAAGGAAATGCTTCCGGTAGTGGATAAGCCGCTGATCCAGTACGCGGCCGAGGAGGCTGCGAGCGCCGACGTCGACCAGCTGATATTCATAACCGGTCGAAGCAAGCGGTCCATCGAGGACCATTTCGACAAGGCCTACGAGCTGGAGATGGAGCTCGAGGGGGCGGGCAAGCAGGAACTGCTCCAGCTTGTGCGCTCCATGCTGCCTTCCAACGTGAATTGCATCTACCTGCGCCAGGCCGAGGCCCTGGGCCTCGGGCACGCGGTCCTTTGCGCAAAGCCGGTGGTCGGGAACGAGCCCTTCGTCGTCCTTCTCGCCGACGATCTCATCCGCGACGATCAGGGTGTGGTGGCACAGATGGCCCAGGTGTACGAACGCCACCGCTGCAGCGTTCTGAGCGTGATGGAGGTGCCGCGGGACGAGACCGATAAGTACGGGATCGTCGAGACGCACACGGGGCCGGACGGCGAGCTCCGCATTGCCTCGATAGTGGAAAAGCCTGCTCCCGGACAGGCTCCTTCAAACCTGGCAGTGGTGGGGCGCTACCTGCTCACTCCCCGCATCTTCGAGAAGCTGGAGCAAACGTCCGCCGGCGCTGGGGGGGAGATACAGCTGACCGACGCCATCGCCGCGCTCCTTGCCGACGAGCCCGTGATCGCCTACCCATTCAGGGGCAAGCGCTCTGATTGCGGCAGCAAGCTGGGATATCTGCAAGCGATGGTAGAGTACGGTTTGGCACACTCAGACCTCGGGGCGGATTTTGCGGACTATTTACGCCGGCTGGTGCTCTGAAAGGCGTGGATTTTCCGAAATCCGTTGGAAGGCACTCAGAACAGCCCGCTTGTGAATCCGGATATTCGTTCCCGAATGGGGACTCCCAATGGGTGCCATCTCGACGACCTCTCCTTCGATGAGCTCCACCCGGTCGTCTTCGTGGAAGATACCTGACTCTCCCATGCGTCGATAATCCTCGACCGTGAAGCGGTGATGCTTTACGAGGTCTTCCGCAGTAGTCGCCATCAAGGGTTTCCGCTTCCGTTCACTTCGATTCGGGCCATAAGGGGGAAATGTCGCAAGGGATTCCAGATCAGGTTACTTGAACCCGAATCTGCTCTCCGGTCTCCGGATCCAATAGATGCACCGCACAGGCGATGCAGGGGTCGAAGGAGTGGATGGTGCGGAGGATCTCCAGCGGCTGTTTGGCATCTACGAGCTGGTGGTTGTCCTCCAGTGCGGCCTCGTAGGCACCGGGGTGCCCCTCGGGATCTCTGGGTCCTGCGTTCCAGGTCGAGGGGACCACGGCCTGGTAGTTGTCGATCTTGCCGTCCTTGATGAGGACCCAGTGCCCGAGGGCCCCGCGCGGGGCCTCCATGTAGCCGGCACCGCGGGCTTCGTTGGGCCAGCTTGAAGGCTCCCATAGTGTTTCATTGAAAGTTTTGGTGTCGCCAGCCTTGATGTTGGCGACGAGGGCATCGTACCAGCCTTGCATGGAATCGGAAATGATCTTGGTCTCCAGGGTGCGGGCAGCGGTGCGGCCGAGGGTGGAGAAGAGGGCGTCCACCGGCAGCTTCAGGCTCGACAGGGCCATGCCCACGAGCTCCTTGGCCTGGTCGTGGCCGGTTGCGTAGAGCAACAGCACCCGCGCCAAAGGACCGACCTCCATGGCATGATCCTTCCAGCGGGGAGACTTGAGCCAGGAATAGCCGTCCTCTACTTCGACGTGCTGGAAGGGGGGTGTCGGTCCACCGCGGCCATCGTAGTCGAATCGAGTCTCGCCGGCATAGGGATGCAGCCCCTTCTCGTTACCCTCCCGGTACTCGTACCAGGAATGGGCGATGTACTCCTGAATCTGGTCGTCGTCGTGCAGGTCCACTTCGTGAACCGTCGACAGGTCCCGCCCGAGGATTGCGCCGCGGGGGAGCAGGAAGTCCGGGTCGGGGTCCAGCAGGCTGCCGGTCGGCAAGTCTCCGTAGCACAGAAAGTTTCCAAGGCCCTCGCCGCGCTCGGCCCAATCCTTGTAGAAGCCGGCGATGGCCAGAGTATCGGGTAGGTAGACCTGGTCCACGAAGGTGCGCATGGTGCCCAGGAAGGTCTGCACCTGGGCCAGCTTCTCGGCGTTGATCGCCGAGTCGGAGTTGAGGTCGATGGGACAGGGGGCCCCTCCGACGACGAAATTCGGGTGTGGGTTCTTGCCGCCGAAGACCGTCAGTAGCCTGGCCACGTCACGCTGCCAGGCCAGGGCCTCCAGGTAATGTGCCACGGCCATGAGATTGGCCTCCGGCAGCAGCTTGTAGGCCGGATGGCCCCAGTAGCCGTTGGCAAAGATGCCGAGCTGTCCCGACTCGACAAAGGTCTTGAGCTTCTTCGCCATGTCCGAGAAATAGCCGGGCGAGGACTTGGGCCAGCTGCTCAGGGACTGGGCCAAGTCCGATGTGGCCTTGGGATCGGCATTCAGGGCATTCACCACATCGACCCAATCCAGGGCATGCAGGTGATAGAAGTGCATGACGTGGTCGTGGATCGTCTGGGCACCGATCATCAGGTTGCGGATGAGTCGGGCGTTTGGCGGGATATCGTATTTCAGGGCATCCTCGACGGCACGCACAGAAGCGATGCCATGCACCAGGGTGCAGACGCCGCAGATGCGCTGGGTGAAGGCCCAGGCTTCGCGCGGATCGCGCCCGCGCAGGATGGTCTCGATACCGCGCACCATGGTGCCGGAGGAGTAGGCTTGGGCGATATTCTCGCCCTGCATCTCGGCCTCGATGCGCAGGTGGCCCTCGATGCGGGTGATGGGATCGACGACGATGCGCTCGCTCATGGTCTGGTCTCTCGAACAGGATTCGTCGAACCGCGAATGAACGCTAATGGACGCGAACTATGAAGATCCCTCATTTTCGTGTATTCGCGTCCATTCGCGGTCGAAATTTCCAACGTAGTAAGGCAGTGGACCTCAGGCCGGTTTGCCCTTCTCCACCAAGTGGTCCGCGATGATCTCGGTCAGACCGACCACAGGGATGTCCATGTTGAATTCCTCCAGACCCTCTTCGAGCTGGGTCCGGCAGGTGGCGCACATGGTGACCATGCGGTCCGGCTCGATCTCCTCGATCTGGGCCTTCTTGCGTTTGAAGGCGGCCATCCGGAGCTCGTCTGCGCGCTCGTTGGAGCTGACGCCGCCGCCGGCGCCGCAACACCATTGGAACCTGCCATGCTCCTTCAGGTCCACGAAGCTTTCGGCCACCAGACCCATGAGATTGCGCTGCTGGTCGATGACGCCGCTCTTGCGCGCCAGGTTGCAGGGGTCATGCATGGACAGCCGGTCGATCTCCTTGCCCTCGGTCTTCAGCCTGCCCTCAGCCCGTAGCTTATCGAGCAGTTCAATGATGTGCAGGACCTCGAAGGGGTAGGGCTTCTCGATCAAGTTGGGTCCCTCCCAGCGCACCGCCGTATAGGCATGGCCGCACTCCGGGCTGATCACGCCCCGGACCCGCAGCCTGACCACCACATCGACGATGCGCTGGACCAGCGCGGCGGCAATGTCCTTGCTGCCGATCTGGACGCCGGCGTTGGTGGCCTCGAAATAGTCCTTGCTCAGGGTCCAGGTGACGCCGGCATGATGGAAGATCCTGGTGATGGCCTCCAGATACTCGGGGAAGTTGATGACCTCCATGGAGGAGAGCAGGGCCAGATACTCGACGCCTTCCCGGTCCACGGGCACTTCCAGCCCGGAGCTGGACTCCACATGCTTGATTTGGGCCTCCAGGGTCTTCCAGGTCAGACCCATGGGGCTGCCGGTTCGGATCGCCCGGGCAGACGCCTCGATGAGCCCTGCCGGTGCGTGCCCGGAGGCGACCATGCCCTCGCGGGTCTTGCGTACCATGGACTGGATGTCGTTGCCGACCGGGCAGACCATGGAGCAGCGGCCGCACATGGTGCAGGAGTCGTACAGGAGCGGCTCCCACTCTTCCAGCATCTCGTCGGTCACCTTTTTGCCGATGCCGAGCATGGCCTTGAGCCTGCCCCAGAGGCTGAACTCCTGCTCCCAGAGCAGGCGCAACGGCTCGACCTTGAGGATGGGGGTGTACTTGGGGTCCTCGGTCTCGACGTAGAAAGGACAAGCCTGGGCGCAGAGCCCGCAATGCACACAGCTCGAGAAGAAGGCGGCGACCGGGGCGTCTATCTCGTCCCGCAACGCCGCGAGACCCCTTTCCAGTGAAAGCACGGTCATGAGACGACCCCCTTGCGGCCGAAAGTGGCCCCTGTATACCAGCGGGCGATGAAGGCGGTGAAGATGTGGGTCAGCTTGGTGAAGGGCAACAGGATCAGGAAGATCTCGACGGTGAGGATGTGCAGCCCAAGGATCAGCGGATAGGGATTGATCAGCCGGTGATAGGCGAGGTATCCGGTGATCAGGGGCAGGAAGGTTGCGACCCAGATCAGATAATCCTCGAACGTACTGATGTACTTCTTCACCGGATGGGTGATGCGATGGATCAGCACCGCGATCAGGGACAGGATGGTGACGGCGGTGACGGCATCCACCAGGGGATTGGGCAGTCCGGGCCATGCGAGCCCCAGAAGGCTGTTGATCAGCTCGATATGGGGGATGAAGAGCAGCAGGGCGATGAGGAAGCCCAGGTGCCAGACCAATCCCACCACAACGTCGAAGGGCGCTCGCGCGAAGGTGCCCGGATCGGCGACCGTTCGGCCGATCAGGGTCCGGAATCCGGGGGCCAGCTCGCCGCGGCGAGGCTCGGCGTAATTAGGCTTGCGCCCGAGCACAAAGATCTCGACGATGCGTGCTGCGAGCCCAATGCCGAAAATCGTCAATGCGAGCTCGAACATGGGTCCCTTGACCCACAGCAGAAATTCCATCGGATCGCTCATAGCTTCTGCTCCAGCTCTTCGATCGTTACCGGCACCTGCTCCGTTCGCCCGGTCTTTGCCTTCTTCCTGGCCAGGGCCGCGGCGGCACCGCCCGCGACGGCACCGGCGATGCCGGCCCCGAGAAGGGTCTCCCGGGTGTCGCCGGTGGGCACGGATACGGCCTTGTAGAAGCCACCGGCGTCCCAGAAATCGGGCTCCGAGCAGCCCAGGCAGGGATGACCCGCACCGATGGGCCAGCTGGTACCTCCGTTCCAATGCATCGTGGCACAGGCGTTGTAGGTCATGGGCCCCTTGCATCCGAGACGATACAGGCACCAGCCCTTGCGGGCGCCCTCGTCGTCGAAGCTCTCCGCGAACAGGCCCTTGTCGTAGAAGGGCCGGCGGTAGCAGCGGTCGTGGATGGCTTGCCCGAAGAAGGCCATCGGGCGGCGGTATTCGTCCAGCTCCGGGAGCTTACCGAAGGTCAGATACTGGACCAGCACGCCGGTGATGACCATGGGCACCGGGGGACAGCCGGGGACATTGATCAGGGGCTTGTCCTTGACCACGTCCTGAACGGCCACGGCACCGGTGGGATTCGGACTGGCCTTCGGCAGACCACCGAAGGCGGCGCAGTTGCCGATGGCCACCACCGCGACCGCCCCCTCCAGGGTCTCCTCGAGCAGGGAAAGGTTGCTCTGGCCGGCGCTGGTCGAGTAACCGGGGTTCGAATCCGGACCCGGCAGGGAGCCATCCACCACGACCAGGTACTTCCCGAAGTTCTCCTTCATGGCTTGCTTCCGGGCCTGCTCCGCGGCCTCGCCCGCTGCGGCCTGCAGGGTGTGGTGATAGTCCAGGGAGATGATATTCAGGATCAGGTTCTCCACCGTGGGGGAGAAACTGCGCGTCAGGGACTCGGTGCAGCCGGTGCACTCCTGAAAGGACAGCCAGATCACGGAGGGTCGTCTGGCCTTCTCCAGGGCCGCTGCGATGGCGGGGACCATGGTCGGCGGCAGGGCCATCATGGACGCGGCGACGGTACAGAATTTGAGAAAGCCGCGCCGCGATATCCCCTGTTCGCGCAGCCGTTCGATGAGGGTAGTTTCAGCGGCCATTGTCCCTCCGTACGATGAAATTCGCGAAGCACGCTCGCTCCCTCTCCCTCTGGGAGAGGGTTGGGGTGAGGGAACGATCAGGGGCGAGGCGACATTTCATTTTCTAGGGGGCTCGACTCGCCCCATGATCGTTCGCAAGGATATCTCTAAGAATAGTCGAACCGAATTCGTTCAGCGCGTGCGTGCGTCGAGCTCGAACTCGACCGCGGCGAGGCGCTCATCCAGCTCCCTGATCGCATCCTCGATGTCCTGCGGCTGTGTGCGCAGGATGTCCGGGATGTCCGCAATCTCGATGTGCAAGAGCAAGCGCTCGCCATCCAGGTCGCGGTGATCGACGACCCAGACGCCCTTCACCGCGGTTTCCCATATCCGCGTCGGCCCGAGGGCGTGGACCTCGGCCTTCACCTCGCCTTCTCCGAGCAGGCCCAGAAGCCGCGCTTCGTCACCTGGACCGAAGGGCATTGCCCGCAGATCGATCAGGGTGCTCTCCCCGTGCTCCGCAAGACGTTTCAGTCCATGGCGGATCTCATGGAGAACGGGCAGGCTGTTGCCCCAGTCCTTGGCTTCGCCGTCGGGAGCTGCGGCACCGGCTTGAATATCCGAGAGTCCGAACATCGACGATTGGAGAGCAATTCAGGAGTTATCGACAATCTATATCCCGATGAGGCTCATGGGTAATGACTTGGCGCAGTCGGATGCACACCCCACGGGCTCGGCAAACACCTCGGCTCGCTCCAGGAGCGTCAGGCTGTGCCGGACGGCACGGCTTCTGCTCCCTGCCCGGGTGTCTCCAGGGCAGCCAGGTCCTCCGCACGGTTGATATTGAGAAAGCCCTCGGGTCGATCGGAAAAGTCCGAGAGAACCAGGCGATGCTCCCGGTACCAGGCACCGGTCTTCCGTCCCCCCTTCCCCAGATAGTCCAGCAAGTCCGGGAGCAGTGCCCGCCGGAGCAGGGAGAGCACCGGATGCATACGGTGACCATCGTGAGCAACGCTGACGTCGGCGCCTGCGACCTCGAGGTCATGATAGAGCCTGGCGCACAAGTCACTCGGGACCAGTGGAGAATCGCAGGGAACGAACAAGCAATAGGGGGTGACCGTGGCCTGCATGGCGCTGGCCATACCGGCCAGCGGTCCCAAATAGCCCTCGAGGATATCGGTCACCAGGGGATGCCCGATGGCGCGGTACCGGTCGAGGTTGCGGTTGGCGTTGATCAGGAGGGACCCGACCTGGGGGCGGACGGCATCGATGACTTGCACGACCAGTGGACGGCCATCGATGCTCACCAGCCCTTTGTCCTGTCCGCCCATGCGTCGGCCTCTCCCGCCGGCGAGGATCACCCCCGTGATGTCCGCCTTGGGAACATCCGGCACCCTTCTTCGTACCGACGGATCCTGTTTCGAGCCGGGTCGCTTGAACATAAACAATATTGATTTTTATGGGCTATGCGCTCTAGTCCAGCGGAAGCTCGGTCTTATCGACCACCCGTCGCAGGACGAAGCTCGAGTGGACGCCGCTCACCCCCTCGATGCGGGTGATCTTCTCCAACAGCAGGGCCTGAAAGGCGTCCATGTCGCGCACCACCACCTTGAGCTGATAGTCGGCGTCCTGGCCGGTGATCAGCAGGCACTCCATCACCTCGGGCAGACGGGCGATCGTCTCATCGAAGTTGGCGAAGCGCTCGGGGGTGTGGCGGTCCATGGAGATGTGGATGAGCGCCACCAGGGAGAGCCCCAGCTGCTTCGCATCCAGCATGGCACGGTAGCCGGTGATGAGCCCGGACTCCTCCAGGGTACGCACCCGCCGCAGGCAGGGTGAGGGGGAGAGACCGATGCGCTCGGCCAGCTCCTGATTGCTGATACGCCCGTCGCGCTGCAGCTCGGCGAGGATGCGGCGATCGTAGCGGTCGAGCTCCATGTCCTGCTCTTCAACCTCACGCAGAAGATAATAATTCCACAAAATGACAGTATAACGCAAAAATATTGCTCACTTATACGAACATCCTGGCATAAACGCAATAAGATATCCCCGGGTCTGTATTAACATTTCCCCTGTCGCCACAAGCGACAACCAGCCCGGAGCCGGCCTCATGAGGGCCGGCTCGTTTCCGCCTCACAAGGGTAGGAACAAGACATGTTCAAGCCATTCAGGAGCAAGACGGTGAAACCCTTCGACTACCGCAAATATCGCCCCGTCCCGGGTCCCCGGATGACCGACCGACGGTGGCCCGAGCGTACCATCGAGCAGGCGCCGACCTGGGCCAGTGTCGACCTTCGCGACGGCAACCAAGCGCTGCTGGAGCCGATGAGCGTCTCCCAGAAGCGGGAGATGTGGGCACTGCTGGTCGAGCTGGGCTTCAAGGAGATCGAGATCGGCTTTCCCTCCGCCAGTCAACAGGACTACGACTTTGTCCGCTGGTTGATCGAGGAGGACCAGATCCCCGAGGATGTCACCGTACAGGTGCTCATGCAGGCCCGCGAGCATCTGATCGTGCGCTCGTTCGGGGCATTGAACGGGGCTCGCCGCGCCGTCATGCACGTCTACAACTCCACCTCGCCGGTACAGCGGCAGAGGGTGTTCGGCCAGGACAAGGCTGGCATCATGGCGATCGCGCGCCAGGGCGCCGAGTGGGTGGTGCGCGAGGCGGCCCGCTACCCGGAGACCGACTGGGTCTTCGAGTACAGCCCGGAGAGCTTCACCAGCACCGAGACCGATTATGCGGTCGAGGTCTGCGACGCCGTGCTCGACGTCTGGCGACCGACCCCGGAGCATCCCTGCATCCTCAATCTGCCCACCACCGTGGAAGTCGCCTCGCCGAACGTCTTCGCCGATCAGGTCGAGTACTTTTCGACACACATCAGTCGGCGTGACAGTGTGATCCTCTCGGTGCACACCCACAACGACCGCGGCTGCGCCGTTGCGGCAGCGGAGCTGGCGTTGTTGGCCGGTGCCGAGCGTGTCGAAGGGACCCTGATGGGCAACGGCGAGCGCACCGGCAACGCCGACATCCTCACCATGGCGATGAACCTCTACAGCCAGGGCGTCGATCCGCAGCTCGACCTTTCCGATCCGGATGCAATCATCGGGACCTATACCCGCTGCACCGGAATGCCGGTACACCCGCGCCACCCCTGGGTCGGCGAGCTGGTCTACACGGCCTTCTCTGGCAGCCACCAGGACGCGATCCGCAAGTGCCTGCAGAAGCAGCGACCGGAGGAGCCCTGGCAGGTCGCCTATCTCCCCATCGACCCGGCCGACCTGGGGCGCGACTACCAGGAGGTGATTCGCGTCAACAGCCAGTCAGGCAAAGGAGGCGTCGCCTTCGTGCTCGAGCGTGACTATGGCTTGTACCCGCCCCGCTGGATGCAGATCGAGCTGGCCCGGCTGGTGCAGAGGGCGAGCGAGGAGCAGGGTGGCGAGGTCGACAGCGCGACCGTCCACCGCATCTTCCTGGACAATTTCGTCACGGCAGCCGGCAGCCCGCGTCTGAACGGCTACCGTCTCGACCGCAGCCGTGGCGTCGACACCATCGAGGCGAGGATCCTCGAAGGCAAGGTGGAGACCCTCATCCGCGGCCAGAGCGAGGGCGCCATGTCCGCCTTCGTGGATGCCTGGCAATGGCACAGCGGGCGCAAGCTGGTGGTGGTCGACTACAGCGAGCACGCCGTGGGCCCGGGCACAGACGCCGAGGCCGCGGCCTATGTGCAGCTGAGCATCGACGGGCATCGTATATGCGGAGCCGCCTTGGACCAGGACACAGTAACCGCATCCTTGATGGCGGTGATGGCCGCCCTCGAGCGGGCATGGTCCTCTTCGGTGACAGAGGAAGAAGGCAGCGTCAGCCTGGCAGGCTGAGTGGAAGCAACCGTTCAGGCCCTCTGAGGGCTTACCGGCACTTGCATGGGTTTCGTTCCTCTACCTGACTCCTACGAGCCTTTGTTTGACCGTAGGAGGCGGGTAGAGCGCAGCGAAGCCCATCGCCATATCCTCCACGACTGCATCGATACCAGGGGATCGAGGCACTCTTCGGAGTCGTCAGCGACGATACGATGATGGGGAATGCCTAGCTCCCGCCCATCCTTGCCCTGCGAGCAAAGCGGCAAAGCCGAGCAGGAGCCCGGCGAAGGGCGTCCGGCACAGATCCTGAGCCGCTGCCAGGTCGTAGGTTGCTACTTCCGGGTGACCGATAGCCAAGTGTGCAACGCCCCGGAGGGTCGATCGCTCCGCTGCCGCTTCCACTTGGAGCAGCTTGTCCAGCTCCAGGCCGCAGCGCCGGCAGGTCGAGCCCTCTTCCCGGCGTGCGCGGCAGTTCGGACAGCGGTCCATCAGGACTCCAAGTAATAGATGAGGTCGGAGAGCTCGGCGACCGCCCGCTCGACCCCGCCCGCATCAGCTTTGGCGCGGGCATCCTTCAGCGACTCGACCAGGTCGACCAGGTCCTCCTTGTCTTCCGTATTGGCTCCCTCCATTAGCCGCTCGGCCTTTTCGATCAGCACCTGGGCCTGAGCCTGGTCGCGCCGCTCGGTTTCGACCTGCTCCGACTCGTCATCGACCAGGGCGGAGATCCGCTGTCGGGCGGCATCCAGTTCCTGCTCCTCGAAGCGGGCGGTGGCATTGTCGATGGTGATGTGCTTTTCCAGACCCGTGCGCTTTTCCCGCGAGCTGACGTTCAGGATGCCGTTCACGTCCAGGGAAAAGGTGGTCACGATGACATTGCCCGCCGGGACGTCGCTCAGCCCTTCGATACGAAAGGAGCCGATCTCGGTATTGTTCAGGGCGTCCGGGTCCTCGCCCTGGTAGACCTTCACGTCGATGGCATTCTGTGCGTCGTGCATGGTCTCGAAGGCGTCGCTCTTGGTGACGGGGATCGGTGTGTTCTTGCGGATCAGGGGGATAAAGGTGTAAGGGTAGGGCTCGCCCTCGAGGTCGGCCCAGGCGCTGGTACCGAAGGTATAGGGGGTGACGTCCACCAGGACGCCGGACACCTGCCTACCGGCGATCACCGCCGCTTGGATAGCGGCCCCTGCAGCCACGCACAGGTCCGGGTCCACCTCGGCGCGCGGCTGCATTCCCAGTTCCTGCTCCAAGCGCTGTTGCACCAGAGGGGTACGGGTGGCACCGCCTACGAGCAGGACCTCCTGGATATCCGATACCGTGAGACCAGCGCCTTCGAGCGCGGTATGCGCCGCCTCCAGGGTCTCGTCGATGTAGCCTCCGATCATCTCCTCGTACTCGGAGCGATCCACCTCCAGGGACAGGTGCACCGGAGTACCTTCCTTCTCCAGCAGATACTCTTCCTCGATACGGGTAAAGGGGGCGTCGCTCAAGGCGATCTTCGCCGTCTCGCAGGCACGCAGGATGCGGGCCATGGCCGCGCGATCTCCCGTCGGATCCAGGCCCTTCTCCTTCTCGAGGTGAGCGGTGATATGCTCGACGAGCTTGGCGTCGAAATCGTCCCCGCCAAGGTGGTTGTTGCCGTGGCTCGCCAGCACTTCGGTCACCTCCCGACTGAGGCGCACGACCGAGACGTCGAAGGTACCCCCGCCCAGATCGTAGACCAGGATGTTCATCGGCTCCTCATGCTCGACTTCGTAGGCCAAGGCAGCGGCGGTAGGCTCGTTGATGATACGCACCACATCCAGGCCCGCCACACCGCCGGCATCGCGGGTGGCTTGGCGTTGCGCATCGGAAAAGTAGGCGGGAACCGTGATCACCGCCTTTGCAACCGGCTGGCCCAGGTGATCCTCCGCGGCCTTCTTGAGCCGCTGCAGAATGAGGGCGGAGATCTCCTGCGGCCGGTATTCCTGCTCGCCCATGGTCAGGTGCACGTCCTCGCCCATGCGCCGCTTCACCGAGCGGATCGTGCGCTCCGGGTAGAGGCTGTATTGATTGCGGGCTGCTTGGCCCACCAGGAGAGCGCCGTCGTCCGCCAGCCCGACCACCGAGGGGAGGAGCTTCGAGCCGTCCACCTCGATGATCTCGGTGCGCCCGTCCTGGACCACGGCCACCTCGGAGTTGGTGGTTCCCAGATCGATTCCGATGATGATGTCGTTCAATGTCGTGCTTCCGATCTCGTGGATGACTCGAGAGGTCTCGCCTCCGAGCCCGATTTTCTCCAGGCAGTCATTCGCCTTCCGGGCGATTGACCACCACCTCCGCGGAGCGCAGCAGCTCATCTCGATAGAGAAAGCCCTTGCGCAGCTCTACGACCACCAGACCAGTGGGCTGGTCTGGGTCTTCCGCCAGCTCAACGGCGTGCATAGTGTGCGCATCGAAGGGCTGTCCCAGGGCAGGCAGCGGTCGCACGCCGCGACGAGCGAGGGTTTCGTCCAGCCGCCGCAGGTTCATGGCCATACCCTCCGCCATCGATCCGATGAAGCGGACGGCACTGCGGCGCACCAGGGCCTGCGGGCGAAACCGCGCCGCTTGCTCATGGCCAGCCTGCAGGCGATCGCGCAGCTCGAGCAGATCGAGGAGCAGCTCCTTTTGCGCCCGTTCCCCAGACCGCCGTTCCTGTTCCAGTGAACGCGCCTGCTCCTCGGCGAGACGTGTGTTCGCCCCGCGCAGGGCCGCGTACAAACCTCTGAACTCATCGAGGGCCGACTTGAGGTTTCGCGATTCCAGCTTGACCTCGTTCTTGAGCGCGGCCACCTCCGCCAGTAGGGTGAAGAGGTCCGGAATCGGCTCGCCGTCGGTAGACGTACCCGCTTCGAGCGCGGCGTCCGCACCGTCCAGATAGGCCCGGAAACGCGCAGCGAGCTGGTCCTTGGCCGCTTCGTCCATCAGCCGTTCCCCCGCAGGAGGGCGGAGAAGAGGTCGACATCCGGGCGGCCCGGGTCGCCTATCGGCGCCGCCCTGTCCAGGATGTCCCGGGGCTCCGGTGGCGAGCTGTCGAACAGCTCGTAGCCGATGCGGTCACGACGGGTGCGCAGGGTCTCGTAGGCCCGGCGCAAGGACTCGAACCGCTGGGCATCCCGTTCCGGGGGGCACTGCTTGATGCCTTCTCGGTAAGCGGCCTCGACGGCGGCATCGTCCGCCTCTTCTCCAACACCGAGGATCAGATAGGGATCGCTCATCAGAAAAGGTCCAGTTGCTCGAAGGGATCCTCGTCCTGCCCCTCGTCCGGACCGGATCGGGATTTGGATCGCCCTCGTGACGGCCCTGCCGGCTTGCCAGTGGGCGGCCCCCCGAACGGCAGCTCGATCTCGCCCCCCGCTATCCCCGAGAGCATCTCCAGGAAGAAGGCCAGCGCTTGGGCAGCCGCCTCCTTACCCTCCCGGCGCACCATCTTCTCGATATCACGCTTTATCTCCGATGGCAGCCCGAATGCATTCAGTGCCTTGTCCAGTCCAAGTGTGTCGATGAGCTCGATGATCGACTCGGTGTCCGGTACTCGGGTGCCCCGCCCGGAACGAGGCGGTGGCGCGAAGGGCAGGGGTCCGAGGGGGAATGGGTCGAGGCCGGCGAGGATCTCCTCGATACGCATCGCGATGCGCATGTCCCCATCCTTGCCGGCGCGAGCGAGGGCGTCCTCAAGACGATCGATGTCCTTGTCCGAGCAGTCGCCGTGATTACCGGGATGCTTGGCCTCGAAGGTGTGGAGCACGAAGAGCGGCTCTCCCTTCCATCGCTTCAGTGCCGCGCGGGCCGCGATCAGGCGCGTCTCGTGCAATCCGCAGCGGCGCAGGGTATCGCAAGCGCCCTCCATTTCACCCTTCGAAAGGTCCCTCCACGGGGACTTGGCGAATGCCTTTGACAGAGAGGCGCCGAGCTCGCGGGTTATTCGACCGCCGCCGTCCAGGTGTTGGCGAAGCACAGCGAGGGTGGCGAGCAGGTCGTCGCGCCCGGTCACGCCCTGCATCTCGATCCCCAGCCGCCCGAAGAGCTTGCGCTGGGAGAGCCCGAGTACCTCTCCGGACAAAGCCAGATTCATGTGAGCCGTGAGCCCGCCCCCCATGCGCTGCACCAAGTCGAGCAGGGCGGGAGCGCCGTTCTCGGCTTCCTCGATCAGGGCGACCAGGCCGGAGGTCAGGTCGAGCTGATCACGTGCCTGGGCGCTGCGAGCCCACTCCGCAGCCTGGGCCAGTTCCTTGCGTGCCAAATCGAGCCTCCCCTTGGCGACTTGCTTGCGGGCATGTGCCAAGTGGGCCTTCACCAGCCGCTCGCGCACCCCGCTGTTGATGCTGTCCAGGGCGAGCATTTCGCGGGCCAAGCCGGCGGCCTTCTTGAAGGCTCCATTATCGAGGGCGGCATCCAGATCTGCCTCCAGGACCTGCATGTCCTTGGGCCAACGTGCACGCGCCCGGGTAACGAGCCTGCGGATATCCTTAGTGCACTTCGCCCGCCGGTAGTAGCGGATCAGGCGCAGATAGGTGTCGCGGTCGTCCGGGTCCCAGGTCAGGCTCTCTTCCAGCTTTATGGCAACGATGCTCCCCAGGTCACCAAAACCCGAGGAAGGATCCGCATGAGACAGGATGTCGCCGAGGCGCTCGCAGCGGCGCAATGCCAGAGCGATGCGCAGCTTTCGCTCGGTCTCGTCTCCGTCTTTCGAGGATCCACGCATCAGGTGGCGAGCGTAGTCCTCCCAACGCTCTTGTTCTTCCCACGGATCTTCCCGGTGCTCGGCGCTCCGCGCTGCTAGCAGCAGGGACTCCTCCGCGCTCAGGGTTGGCATGCCAGCCGCCTTGAGCCACTTACGGCTGGTGGGATACCCGGCAACGAGCAGGCGCAACCCACGGAGACGCGCCCAATCGGGACCCAAGGCATCGCGGTGCCGGTGCAAGAGGCGCAACAGGGCTTCGGGTCGAGGCTCCGTTCCCAGCTGGTAGAGCTCATCCCACAACGCGATGCGTGCCGGCGGCCAGCCACGCAGAGCACAGGCGAAGCGAGCGCTCTTGGCACCGGCACAACGGATCGCCTCAAGGAAGGCTGCCTCCGGCAGCAAGGCAAGCTGCGCCGCCTGTCGCAATGAGGAAAAGGCCGAGTCGTCGGGCACCCGCGTGAGGAGACCCGCAGCCTCCTGGGGCTCGTCGGGAAGGTGCTGTAGGGCCTTGAGGATCTGAACCCAGCCGCGATAGGGGGAACGGAAGGGGATCGCCGCCAATGCGGCTCGACAGGCCTCGTCGTCTCCCGTGCAATAGGCCGTCAGGGCAGCACGCGCCGAGGCACCGTGAAGAACCACCGGGTCGTCCGCCGGCAGCTGATCGGCGACTCCATCATCTCCGGCAAGGTAGGCAGCAGCGAGCAGGCAGCGTAGCCGGTCGGCCTGCTCAGGCGGGATTTCGGTCCCCCGTCCGAGCTGGGCGAGCACTGAATCCACGCGACCCATGCGCACCAGCAATGCCACATGATCCGTCTCAAAGGGGATGTCTTCGCCCAGACCGGCGCGGTTTTCCCATATCGCCAAGGCCTCCTTGAGCATGTCCTTGGCTGCGAGCTCGCGCGCTCGGCCCACGTAGGCATCGGCGAGAGCGGAACGCCAAGCGGGCCGCGGCTCGAGCTTCACGAGCTGCTTGAATCCTTCGATGGCCTCACGGTATCGCTCGCCCCCCAAGGCGTCCCTGGCCTTGCGCTCGATAACCTCGGGCGAGAGGTTGGTGGGAGTGGATTTGGCGCGCGCTGCGCGCCGCCTCGTCTTCTTGGACATGGAACCTGCAGTCGCTCCGGGCAACCCGGAAGTTGGGTAGCTAAGGCATCGGGAACCGAAGTATACAGGGAAGGCATGGCCGCGTGGGCCGAAAACGGGCCTTGCCCTCACCCCCGTTTGGGAAGATGGTCATTGTAGCGCTCCATGAGGTAGCACAAACAGTCCTGGCGAATAACGGCCTCGTCTCGCGTGAGCATGGACGGCATCACCGGCATTTTGAGGCGCAGCTCTCCATCTTGAACCTGAAAGTACCGTGACGTCACATCCCTGCCCCGCTCATCCCAGGCATCGAGTCTGACACCATTGCTATTATTGACGCGGCGCCCATTGATACGACCGAGCGCAGTGCCGCGGGGCAGCTCGCGAAAATTCAGGCGTTCCAGCTCCGGATCCAAGAGGATGTCTGCCTCCGCCGGGGGGAAAGCAAAGCTCAGAGCCTCCGGGACCTTGACCTGGGCAACGGTATGGAAGAGATCCATGTCACCTGCCGCCACAGGATGATCCGGAAGGGCCGAAAGATGGAGACAAGCGTCGAGATAGTCCCGGGCATGGTCCACACCCTGTTTCTCCCCGACCTTGCCGCATTCCAGGACGACCGCCGGGCACAGCTCGCCCATGGCGATGGACTGCACCCCGCGCGGCCGTACGAAGTAGACTGCCGTACGGCTAAAGAGGCTCGCCAAGTGCAGGTGGCGGTTATCCAAGACGTTGACGCATCCGTAATGTGGATTGCAGCCGGTATTGTTGTGCATATCCACGCTGGCGAAGACCCCCCGTCTCCGCATGATATCGATGATCCGCCGCATCATGGTGTGCTCCGGCGTAGGGGGTGAGCCGCATCCTGGCCAGATGCGATTGTAGTCGGGTTGGCCGGGAAGGTGCCGAACGTCGGCCGCTGCGGCCTCGACGTTGCCGATGAATAGGCTGAGCGCCCGTGGTAGGCGTAAAGTTCCGAAGCGCTCCAGATAGCTGGCCAGCAGGGCACGTGCGGCGTCCCAACCGACGGGCTCGTTACCGTGAAGGAGCACGGACAGGAAAAGGGGAGGCTCGCGATCCCCTGGAAGGTGAATCAGGGTCGGTAGCCCGAGCAGGGCTTGGAGGTCTCTGGCTCCGGTCTCCAAGAGCCCTGCAGGGATGGCGTGAAGTTGCTGCAGCATACCTCGATGTTCTACGCCCGCTGGCGGATGGAAAGTCGGTCGGATCGAATCTTGGCCGGATCGAGTCATTTAGTCGGACCGAGTCATAGAGTCCATTCGTGGACAGGCTGGCCCGACTGCTGTCGCTCCAGGTAGGCAGCGGTCAGGGCCTCGAAATCCGCACCCTCATGTTCCACCCAAGCGCGTTGCCAGGCAGCTCCGGTCTGGCCGGTCCGCAACCGTCCTTCGATAATGCCCAGCCAGAGTTCCGCCTCGGAGACGTCGATGTCCAAGTCCAGCAGTCCCTGCCGCGCACGGGGGAGCAACTCGTCCATCAACAATCGGCGCAGGCTCGTCCTGTGACCGTCGAGCCATTCAACCTCGGCAGCGAGCCCACCCCGCGCGGCAGTATAAAAATTGTTCTTGGCGACGACAAAAGGCAGACGCCGTTCCAGCGGCTCGATATCTGCTGCGAGGGACTGTACAGCCCCGAAATAGAGGGCTGCGTTGGCGATGGAGTCGGCAACGGTAGGACCGGCGGGCACCACCCGGTGCTCGATGCGCAGGTGGGGGCTGCCGTTGTCGTCGAACCCGATCAAAGGCCGATTCCAGCGCCAGACGGTACCGTTGTGCAAGCGCAAATGGGCGAGCCGTTCGGGGGGCTCGTTCATGACCTGCGGGAGCAACGGCGGGAAGCGCTCGATGTTAGCGTGGAAGCACTCGATAATGGAGTCCACGTAGCGCACACCAAGGGTCACGCGTTCGGAAAAGAAAGAGCCGCCGACCGAGACCGCCTGCTCGAAAAGAGGGATGCGGCTTTCATCCCAGAGATCGCACCCGAAGAGGAAAGGGGAGTTGGCGGTAACGGCGACCATGGGCGCCGCCAGGACCTTGGAACAATTGTAAATCCTGGCGGCCTCCTCGGGCTCCACTTTCAGATGGATCTGGAATGAGGTGGCGGCCGACTCCATCATAACGTCTTGCGGCTGCAGGAAGAGGCTGTCTCTACCCCGTATCTCCAGAGTGAGCGGTCGGCCACGCCGCAGATGGAGGATCTGCTCGTTCAGTGCCCGATATCGTTTGAGCGGGCTCATGTGCGCCATATCGAGATGCTCAGGGCGTAGCGACGGGAGGATGCCGACCATCGCCAGCCGGGCATCGAGCTCGGCAGCGGCCTTGTCGCAGCGCTTCCAGGTGCTCTTCAGCTCTGCAGCGAGCTGGGTCAGGGCATCGCCCTGCAGCAACCGTGGGGTGCTGTTGATCTCAGCGTTGAAGGTTGCCAGCTCCGGCACGACGAGGGGGTCGGCAAGCAATTCGAGAAAGGGCGAGGCGATCGGAGCAGGATGCATGTCGGCTCCTACCAAACAGGCCTCCATCTCGAAGCCACCGACCTTGTGGGACGAGGCGAACGCACCATCGCGGAGCCAGCCTTCGAGCAGGTCCGTCTCTTCGCGCAGACGTATCCCGAAGGTTTCGAAGTCTTCTTGCGTAAAACGAGATGCGTCGATTTCCTGGCCCATGGCACTACTCGGAGGCTCGCGGCTTGCTAGCCCACCTTTAACATTCGGTCGAGTGCTTGTAAACGCTCCGGTGTCCCGACGTCGAGCCAACGCCCGGTGTGGTGCTCGCCGCTCACCAGATTCCGCCCGATCGCGAGGTGCAGTAGGGGAGCAAGGGGAAAGGCGCCCGGTGAGCAATCACGGAAGAGGTCCGGATGATAGACGCCGATACCGCTGTAGGTGTAGCGCGAATGTCCAGTCGCACACAAGCGATCGTCGTCGAGGAAGAAGTCGCCGCCGGGGTGGTGTGGAGGGTTGTCGATCAGCACGAGGTGGGCGAGCAGCCTGTCCGCGAGTTTCAGGTGAGAAAGGTCGAGGTCCGTCCAGATATCGCCGTTTACCACGAGAAAAGGGCCAGGGGTAAGTAGCGGAATTGCCTTGAAGATTCCTCCACCCGTCCCCAGTGCCTTGCGCTCCGGCGAGTAGAGGATCCTTGCACCCCACCTGGAGCCATCGCCGAGTGCTGCCTCGATTCTATGCCCCAGGTGCGCGTGGTTGACGACGATGTCACGGAGACCTGCGGCTACAAGACGCTCGATATGGTAGAAAATGAGCGGCTTGCCGCCCGCCCCCAAAAGCGGCTTTGGCGTGTGGTCCGTCAGCGGACGCATCCGCTCTCCACGGCCAGCGGCCAGGATCATGGCGTGCATTTCGACTCTGCGCCTCGTGTATCGATTTTCGGCTATTATCGAAGAATTTTTAGGCAAGGGGGCAGCGCCATGGGAGCAGTGGAAGAGGCGATCCAAATCTTGACCCGAGGGACGGAAGAGATTCTTCTGGAAGATGCGTTGCGAAAGAAACTTTCAATGGGCCGGCCTCTGCGCATCAAAGCAGGGTTCGACCCGACGGCACCGGACCTTCATCTGGGACACACCGTGCTGATCAACAAGCTTCGGCAATTCCAGGATCTAGGACATGAGGTCCTGTTCTTGATCGGTGATTTCACGGGGATGATCGGAGACCCTACTGGAAAGAGTACCACCAGGGCGCCCTTGACTCGCGACGATGTCCTTGAAAACGCCAAGACCTACGAGGAACAGATATTTAGGATACTGGATCCGGAAAGGACCCTTGTCGTGTTCAACTCCAGCTGGCTTGGCGAGATGCGAGCAGCAGAGGTGATCCAATTAGCCGCGAAGCACACGGTCGCGCGAATGCTCGAGCGGGATGACTTCTCCAAACGGTTCAAGTCAGGGCAACCCATCGCCATCCATGAGTTCCTATATCCGCTCATCCAGGGCTACGACTCAGTTGCCCTGAAGGCGGATGTCGAGCTCGGTGGTACGGATCAGAAGTTCAATCTGCTCGTGGGGCGGCAGCTTCAGGAGATGTACGGTCAGGAGCCGCAGGTGGTCATCACACTGCCGATCCTGGAAGGACTTGACGGTGTGCAAAAGATGTCCAAGTCGCTACGCAACTACATCGGAATCACGGATCCGCCACAGGAGATGTTCGGCAAGATCATGTCGATCTCGGACGTGCTGATGTGGCGCTACTTCGAGATTCTGAGCTTTCGGCCCATGTGCGACATCGAGAGTTGGCGTTCGGCCGTGACAGATGGCGAGAACCCTCGGGACATCAAGTTCCTCCTCGCGGAGGAGTTGGTTTCCCGGTTTCACGACCCATCGAGCGCCCAGCGGGCAAAGGACGATTTCATCACGCGTTTTCAGAAAGGTGCAATTCCCAATGAGATGCCTAGCATGGAACTGCCTACACGCGAAGACGGGACGCTTCCCATAGCCAACCTGTTGAAGGATGCCGGTCTGGTCAAAAGCACAACCGAGGCTCTGAGGATGATCAGTCAAGGGGCAGTCAGGATAGACGGCGCGCGTCTAGAGGATCGGGGGCTGTTACTTTCATCAGGAACGACGCAAGTCTACCAGGTCGGAAAGCGGAGATTTGCCCGGATAACACTCTTGTGAAAGATGATGTCTGGAGCACTTCACCGTAAGGCAGTTGCAGCAGAGAACGAGAGGTCGAATCAAAATGGGAATTTGGAGTCAATGTGTAAGCTGCCTGAAAAGTGATCTGACAGCTGCAGAGCACAACACCTGGATACTTCCTCTGCAGGCGGCGGAATCAGAAGCCGAGATAAGGCTCTACGCACCAAATCGGTTCGTCAGAAATTGGGTAAAACAGCATTACGAAAGGAGAATCCTGGAGATCTGCAACAGGCTTAGCAAAGGACAGGTCATACACGTCGCCTTCGAAATTGGCACTCTGCAACGCACAGTAGAGATTTCTGATGATGCCCCGCACACCGGAGATGTTCCAGCGACTGCAAATGATAGTTTTCCATCAGCGGCAAGGAGAGCGAACAGCAACGTTAGCGAGGAATTTACGTTTGAAAGTTTCGTTGAGGGAAAGTCGAATCAGATAGCACGTGCAGCATCGATACAAATCGCAAAAAACCCGGGTACTGCATACAATCCCCTGTTCATCTATGGGGGAGTCGGATTAGGAAAGACTCACCTGATGCATGCTGTTGGTAACATGGTGCTGGAGACTAATCCAATGGCGCGCGTGATCTATTTACACTCGGAAAGGTTCGTTGCGGAAATGGTGAAGGCGTTACAGCACAACCGTATCGATGACTTCAAAAAGCATTATCGATCCGTAAACGCCCTTCTTATCGATGATGTACAGTTTTTCGCCGGAAAAGAACGCTCTCAGGAGGAATTTTTTCATACGTTTAATGCACTTTTTGAGTCTCGTCAACAGATTGTGTTGTCGAGCGACCGATTTCCCAAAGAAGTAAACGGGCTAGAAGAAAGATTGAAGTCTCGATTCGGGTGGGGCCTTACCGTAGCGATCGAGCCTCCAGACTTGGAAACACGTGTAGCTATCCTTCAGAGCAAAGCCGCACATATGGATGTAAGTCTGCCCGAGGACGTGGCTTTCTTTGTAGCGAGTCGAATCAGCTCGAATATTCGAGATCTCGAAGGAGCATTGCGACGACTCGTGGCGAACTCTCAGTTCACAGGGGTTTCGATCAATATGGAGTTTACAAAGGAAGCCCTTAGGGACATGCTCGCCGCCCAGGATAGACAGGTAACCATCGAGAACATTCAGAAGACCGTCGCTGAATACTACAAGATCCGAACATCAGACTTACTTTCCAGCAAGCGCAACAGATCCATCGCGCGACCTCGCCAAGTTGCCATGACGCTTGCAAAGAAGCTGACCAAGCACAGCTTACCTGAAATCGGTGCAGCGTTTGGCGGCCGCGACCACACTACGGTCCTTCATGCAACAAGGAAAATCAATGAGTTGCGACAAAGAGATACTGGGATTGAAGAGGACTATCGAAACCTGTTACGAAACCTAATGACATGATGTGGATAACCTATGGGTAAGTGTTGAACAAACAAAACATGGAATTTAAAGCACAGGTTATACACAGGAAGCCCGTCATGATATCCAATAAAGGTTGTTGTCTCAGGTCTATGAAAACTAAAGATTAAATGATAGTTTTCACTAATCAACAGGCTTAACTACTACTATTAAGAATAAATACGTCTAGGAGAATATTTATGAGAATAAAGTCGAATCGGGAACTGTTGTTACCATTATTGGCAAAAGCGGGTGGTGTTGTAGAGCGAAGACAAACGCTTCCAATCTTAGGAAATATTTTGATGATAGCCTACGGCGATCGAGTTGAGGTGGTGGGTACCGATTTAGAGTTAGAGATCAGAGTTTTCGCAAACGCAAACGTACTAAAAGAGGGAGAGATCACCGTACCAGCGAGAAAGCTGATAGATATCTGTAGAGCGCTTCCTGAGGGCGCTGACGTAGACGTCAATGTGGATAAGGAAAAAGCGGTTCTCGTGTCTGGAAAGAGTAAATTTATATTGAGTACTTTACCGGCAAGTAATTTTCCAACGATGGAAGGAGCAGAAGCAATCGAGTATGTTGAAGTTGAAGAAAGTATTCTCAAGGAACTCTTTGATAGTACTGGATTCGCAATGGCACAAGAGGACGTTCGGTATTATTTAAATGGCTTACTATTGGAGCTTGGCGCAGATGCAATCGTAGCTGTGTCAACGGATGGGCACCGTTTAGCAAAGGTAAAGAAGGGTGTAAAGGTACAACTCAAAAAGGAAGGACAACTGATACTTCCTCGAAAGGCTGTTTTAGAGCTTAGGAGATTATTAGGAAATGGCTCAGACGATATCGCTAAATTAGAGATTTCAGAAAAATTCTTTCGAGCATGTTTTCAAAATATAGTAGTAACGTCAAAATTGATAGATGGCAAGTATCCTGATTACGAAAAAGTCATCCCATCAGGTTCCCAGAGAGTCGCTATTTTGGACGGGGATGCGTTAAAAATGGCGCTTATGAGAACTGCGATCTTATCGAACGAGAAGTATCGAGGGGTAAGACTCTCATGGGATGCTGGGCGACTTCGGCTTCAGGCACAGAACCCGGAGCACGAGGAAGCGGAGGACGAACTGGAGGTAGAATATAGCAAAGAGCCAACAGTGATGGGGTTTAACGTTGGATATCTAATAGATGTACTGAATGTCTTAGGAAAGGAGGTTGAAATAGCCTTCAAGGATTCTGATAGCAGTGCAGTGCTGCGAAATCGAGGGGAAGAAGACGAGATCTTTGTGGTTATGCCAATGAAGCTGTAGAACATATAGCGGAAGCGAATGTCTCGGTTTGGTTGATGTGTGCCAGGTTAGACGGAATCATCGAATAATTCTTGAGCCACGGTTGTCCGCTCGTGGGAGAAATATTATCTGCATGGATTCTGTAGTGTATGGGGGGAACGCATACAATGGTTTCACGTGGAACATAGGCTGTCCTTAGGTTGCTGGCACTCGTTGTGATTATTTTGTCGCTTGAAGCAGATCTTGTTGCTTTCTTGCGACCCAATCCCGTTGCCCGCGATTGTCTGATACCGCTAGGGTTTTCCCATGTAGGAGTATTCCGATGTCTTATGACTCATCAAACATAAAGGTTCTTCGTGGTCTCGATGCTGTTCGAAAAAGACCGGGGATGTATATTGGCGATACAGACGATGGAACAGGGCTCCACCATATGGTTTTTGAGGTCGTTGATAATTCCATTGATGAAGCCTTGGCGGGATACTGTAAGGAGATAGCAGTAACCATTTTTTCTGACGGTTCAGTGTCTGTGGTTGATGATGGGAGAGGGATACCTGTAGATGAACATCCCGAGGAGCACCGTTCGGCCGCTGAGGTGATCATGACGGTCCTGCATGCAGGAGGGAAATTCGATGCCAACTCCTATAAAGTGTCTGGTGGGCTACATGGTGTGGGTGTGTCTGTAGTTAACGCCTTATCCAAGCGCCTCTGTATGCGAATAAGGAGAAGCGGTGATCTCTATATGCAGGAATATGAGCTTGGCAAACCGCTTAATCCTCTTCGTAAGGTTGAAGCCTGTGAAGGAACAGGAACCGAGATACGGTTTTTGCCATCTCCCGAAATATTCTCCGACACTGTATTCCACTACGATATTCTCGCGAGACGATTGCGGGAGCTATCGTTCTTGAATTCCGGTGTAAAAATCTCGCTACATGAGGAATCTAGTGGGCGAGAAGACATTTTTGAATACCAAGGGGGTATTCAAGCATTTGTACAGCATCTCAACCGGAACAAGGTTGCGATGCATCCTACTGTGTTTACTTTTTTATCACAGCGGCAAGGAATTCTCGTTGAAGTTGCCCTTCAATGGAACGAGTCTTTTCAAGAGACTATTTTTTGCTACACAAATACTATTCCCCAAAAGGATGGTGGCACTCATCTGGCTGGTTTCCGGGCAGGGTTAACGAGGACGCTCAATCAATATATTGATCGAGAAGACTTGGCAAAAAAACAAAAAATTCGAACTGTCGGTGATGATGCTAGGGAGGGGCTTACTGCTGTCGTATCCGTCAAAGTTCCGGACCCAAAATTTTCATCCCAGACGAAAGAGAAACTTGTTTCTTCAGAGGTAAAAGCTGTGGTCGAGGGACTGCTTAGTGACCACTTGACGGAGTTTCTCGAGGAGCATCCTGCTGAGGCAAAGGTAATTTCCGGTAAGATGTTAGAGGCTGCCCGGGCGCGAGAGGCAGCTAGAAAGGCCCGGGAGATGACGAGGAGAAAGGGTATCCTGGATGTTGCTGGCTTGCCGGGAAAGCTAGCTGATTGCCAGGAAAAGGACCCTGAGAAATCTGAGCTTTATCTCGTTGAGGGTGATTCTGCCGGGGGTTCTGCGAAGCAAGGCCGAGATCGTGTATTTCAGGCAATCCTTCCTCTCAAGGGAAAAATTCTCAACGTCGAAAAAGCTCGTTTCGACCGGATGTTGTCATCTGCAGAAGTAGGAACTCTGATTACAGCCTTGGGATGTGGTATCGGACGGGAGGAGTACAATCCAGACATGCTCCGATATCATCGAATTATCATAATGACAGATGCTGACGTCGATGGGGCTCATATACGTACACTATTGCTGACATTTTTTTACCGTCAAATGCCGGAGCTCGTCGAGAGAGGTCACATCTATATTGCACAGCCTCCACTCTATAAGATAAGGAAAGGAAAAACCGAGCAGTATCTTCTCGATGATACTGAGCTGAGCTCTGCGCTGTTACAGACAGCGTTGGAAGGCTCGAAGCTCTTTGTATCGGCGGAGGCTCCACCTTTGTCCGCTACTGCTTACGAGCGGTTAGCCAAGGATTACCAGACATATCGAGCTATCGCTGATAGGCTTTCAAGTCGCTATGATTCCTGTTTTGTCGACTCATTACTTGCTCTTCCACGCCTTACTGTAGATATCCTGAAAGAGCGAGATGCTTTGGTAGAGTGGTTCGCACTCATGATAAAGAATTTGAACGCACAAACGAAACCGGGTGAGAGTTTCTCTGTTCAGATATCAGAGCATGAACAAACAGGACCAGCGGGCTTAACGCTAACGCATCTCCGCCATGGGATTCCAGAAACAAGCTATGTGCCCCCTGCGTTTTTTATGGGAGCCGATTATGAACGGATCGCTTCTATTGGAGAAACCCTAAATGGGTTGCTTTCTGAAGGTGCATATGTGACAAACGGAGAACGGCGCAAGCAGATAATGTCTTTTGGTGAGGGTTTAGAATGGTTGATTGCAGAAGCGAAAAAGGGGTATCACATACAGAGGTACAAAGGACTTGGAGAGATGAACCCGAGCCAGCTCTGGGAGACTACTATGAATGTGGATAGCAGGAGGCTATTACGTGTAACCATCGAAGACGCTATTGCAGCGGATGTAATCTTTTCGACCCTCATGGGTGATCAGGTGGAGCCCCGAAGAGAATTTATCGAGCGCAATGCATTGGATGCAGAAAATATCGATATTTGATACCACCTGATTAATCAGTTGACTCTTCTGTTTGGTAGGTTTCCTACGGTATCCTCTATCCAATGTTGTATGCGACGGTTGATCTCTCCGGAAGCTAGACCGTTAGGGTCTATCGGCTTTCCTATGACCAAGTCGATCTTTCCAGGGTATTTTTTTATATCACGGCGACCCCAGAATATTCCGGCGTTATGGGCGATAGGTACCACTGGACATCCAGTCTTTTGGGCAATCATTGCACCCCCCTGTCCGTATCGCCTCGTCTCTCCCGGAGATACTCGTGTGCCTTCAGGAAAGATGACAAGCCATCTTCCTCTGTCGAGCCAGTAGGTTCCTTCATCAAGGAGTTTTCGGATCGATTGGCGTGCAGAGCTACGGTTAAGGGAAATTGGTTGGAAGGCGGCCAAAGCCCATCCGAAAAAGGGTATAAATAACAGCTCCCGCTTTACGACCCAAGTATTCTCGGGTGGCAATAGGGCACGTAGCGCTATTGTTTCCCAAGTAGACTGATGCTTACAAAGGACAATTGTGCTCCGGTCAGGAAGGTTTTCCAGGCCCTTGACACGATATCCAAGCCCACAGATTATCTCTAGTGCACGAAGATTCACCAACCCCCAGTGTTTCCCCATCCGCGCGATCATGGAGAATGGTGCGATCCGTCCTAAGATACTGATCGGGATGGCGTACAAGATACTAGTGATTGCTAAAAAAATTAAAAAAACAAGGGATCGCATGGTTAGCACCATTCTCAATATCTCACTAATTATCTTTTTTGCAGAAGTCAGATACTCGGATCCTGCCGTTGACCATTCGAGACCCTCTTTTCCCGAGCTTTTCCATCTTTCTCCAAAATGCCGACTTTAAATCGATGTTCTGCACAAGCGCTGTGCCCACTATAAGGATAAACAAGTCTGCGAGCTCCTCGCTGAGCTCCTCTTTTGGCCTTCCCTTTGTGACACACGCGGAAATTTCCCCGAGCTCTTCTGCCATCAAGGAGACACGATAGGTCATTTCCTCTCCACCGGTCTCGCGGAATCGGTGCTTTTCATGAAAGCTGCGAACTGATTGCAGCATATCCTCGTAGGAATCCTGGTTCACGCTGTTGTCCTGTTTAGGAGAGACAGATCTGCTATTTGCAAGAAAAGAGTCTCTATATTTCTTAGTAATGCAAACCGATTGCATCGAAGTGAAGAATCTTCCACCATGACCATCACTTCATCAAAAAACCGGTCCACATCTACTCGTAACTCGGATAAAGCCTCCAAGACATTTCGGTAGTCTTGGATCTGTATTAATGGCGTTATCTTAGATTGCAGCACTCCTACACGCTCTTTCAATTTGAACTCGGCATCCTCCACAAGTAGGGACTGATCAACCGCTGAATCAATAAGGTGATCATGCTTGCGTAGAATATTAGCAATCCGCTTGTGGGCAGCTATCAGTGCATTCGCTTCTGGCAGCAGGAGGAAGTTCTCGATCGCGAGCGCTCGTAGTTGAATATCGCTCGGTGCAGTCAATCCAATAGCCAAGACGGAATCTACTACATCGCTCGAAATATTCCGTGATTGGAGATATTTCTTGAGACGTTCCATGCAGTAATTGAATACTTCGGTAGCGGCAGAGGTCGTGTCGACTCTATCCTGAAGTCCCTCTGAAGCATGTTCCAGCAACTCCATCAGGTCAAATGGCAGAGGTGTCTCTATGAGGATTCGCAGAACGCCGATAGATGCGCGCCGTAGGGCGTATGGATCCTTTACTCCGGTGGGACGTTGTCCGATAGCAAAAATGCCTACGAGAGTGTCGAGCTTATCGGCCACTGCCAATACCTGCCCGCAGCTGGATTGGGGAAGCGTGTCATCGGCGTAGCGTGGTAGATACTGCTCGTCGATCGCAGCGGCTATACAGGGATCCTCTCCGGACCGCTCTGCGTAGTATCTACCCATAGTTCCTTGGAGACTCGGGAACTCGAATACCATCTGCGTTACCAGGTCGCACTTTGACAAAATTGCAGCCCGCCCGGCAAGCTCTTCATTCATACTCAGGAGGCCCGCGATATGCCGTGAAAGTTTCTCCACTCGATCTGATTTTTCTGCCAAGGTCCCAAGCTTGTCTTGAAAGATGACCTGGCTCAGCCTGGGGGCAAACTTATCCAATGGCTTCTCTAAGTCATGCTGCCAAAAGAAGGCAGCATCGGCAAAACGAGGTCTGATTACCCGTTCGTTACCAGCACGCACTTCGGAAGGGTCGAGACTCTGGATATTGCTGATCGTGATAAAGCGTGGTTGAAGTGCCCCTGCGGGGGAGATTACGGGAAAGTACTTCTGGTGCTTTTGCATCGTCTCCTTCAATACTTCTGACGGTACTTCCAGGAAGCTTTCGTCGAAGGCCCCCATGATCGCGCATGGCCACTCGCATAGCGCAGTGACTTCGTCGAGAAGAGCATCCTCCACAACCAGTCGACCACAGGCTTCCTCAGCCAACCGTTGCGCTTGTGTGCGTATACTTTCGCGTCGCAGTTTAAAGCTCGGCTCAACCATTCCCTTCGTGCGAAGTAGCTCGGGATATTCGGAAGCGACCGAAACCCTGATGCCACCGGGTCGATGAAAACGGTGTCCCCGGGTCCACTGACCTATATCGATGCCGAAGAGACGCCCCTTTATCGGCTCGGTTCCGAATACCATCGTAATCCAATGAACTGGACGTATGAATTCCTCTTCCCTATCCGCCCAACGCATACGCTTGGGAATAGGCAGTGCCTCCAATGATTTTGCAGCTATATCGACGATAATATCGGTTGTATTGAAACCTCGCTGCATCTGACGAAACACCAGCCAAGATCCTTTCGGCGTTTCCTCCTTTTCGAGCTCGGCTAACGAAACGCCACAGGAGCGAGCAAAGCCGCTTGCTGCACTGGTCGGCTCGCCTTTCTCGTCGAATGCAGCCCGTAGAGATGGACCCTTGCGCAGTACCTTCCGATCGGCTTGACGTGTTGCCAGGCCGTACACGAGCAAGGCTAGCCGGCGAGGCGTTGCAAAGGACTCAGATTTCTCGAAGGGGAGTCTTTGCTCCTCCAACCGAGCTCGAAATTCTCTCTCGAAAGCGGCGGAGAGCTTCAGCAAGGCTGTTGGAGGAAGCTCCTCGGTCCCGATTTCTACTAGCAGATCCCGATGCTCGACCACTTTTATTTACCTCATGAATTACGTTTTTGCATCATCGGGAAACCAAGAGACTCCCGACGATCGTAGTATGCCTGCGCCACGGACTTTGCAAGTGCACGAACACGCAGCATGAACCTTTGCCGTTCTGTCACGGACACCGCGCTTCGTGCATCCAGGAGGTTGAAAATATGCGATGCCTTGAGTACTTGCTCATAGGCAGGAAGCGGAAGCCCTGCATCGATCAAGAGCTTGCTCTGCTGCTCACAGATATCGAATTGTCGAAGCAGGGCGGTTACGTCAGCATGCTCGAAATTATAAGACGATTGCTCGACTTCGTTCTGGTAGTACACATCACCGTACGTCACCTCTTGTCCCGATGCTCGCGTCCAAACCAGATCGAAGACGCTTTCTACGCCTTGAAGGTACATGGCGATCCGCTCGAGTCCATAGGTGATCTCTCCGGTTACCGGCCGACAGTCAAGCCCCCCAACCTGTTGAAAATAGGTAAACTGAGTCACCTCCATTCCGTTCAGCCAAACCTCCCATCCGAGACCCCATGCGCCGAGAGTGGGCGACTCCCAATTGTCTTCTACGAAGCGAACATCGTGAAGGAGCGTGTCGATACCCAGGGCCCGAAGAGAATCCAGGTATTGCTCCTGGATGTCCAAAGGAGAAGGTTTCAGGACAACCTGATACTGATAATAATGCTGCAGACGATTTGGATTCTTGCCGTATCTCCCGTCCGTCGGACGTCGCGAGGGCTGTACATATGCACAGCTCCAGGGCTCCGGGCCGATCGAGCGAAGGAAGGTCGCTGGGTGGAAGGTACCTGCACCGACTTCCATATCGTATGGTTGCATGATGACGCAACCCCGCTCTGCCCAATAGCGCTCCAAGGCGAAGATGAGTGCCTGAAATGTAGTCAAGTCTTCCGCCGTAGTGACCAAGGTCGACCCCCTTTCCGAAACTGCTTGCAAAGGTCGAGATTATATCGACTCAGGTGTCTTCTGACGTACATGCGTTACAATTCACCCCTTGTCAGGCACTTCCTGCCGGATTCGTCTCGTCGGGACTGTGCGTAGGTACCAGCAAATCTCGGGCTCTTGATGTCGCGAAAAGCCGTCGCCTTGGTCTCCGGAGGTCTCGACTCCATGCTTGCTGTGCGAGTCGTTCAAGACCATGGGGTCTACGTGGAAGGTCTCAATTTCTTCACCGGCTTTTGCGTGGAGGGTCACACCCATGCGATCCGTAAGAAGGACAAGGCCAAGCCACAACGTAACAATACGCTTTGGGTAGCGGAGCGCCTCGGCATAAAGCTCCATTTCATGGACGTAGTCGACGACTACCGAGACATCGTCCTCAACCCGAGGTATGGCTACGGAGCCAATCTCAATCCGTGTCTGGACTGCAAGATTTTTATGGTGGAGCGAGCCTTGCGATGGATGAATGCGCATGGATTCGACTTTCTTATAACGGGCGAAGTGCTGGGACAACGCCCCAAGTCACAGCGCAAGGATACCCTTCCAATCGTGCAGAGAGACTCAGGAGCCGACGATCTCTTGCTGCGGCCGCTCTGTGCCAAGCATCTACCGCCGACTCTCCCGGAGAGGGAGGGCTGGGTCGACCGACAGCGAATGCTCGATTTCTCCGGTCGAGGGCGCAAACCACAGATCGCCTTGGCAAGGGAGTATGGCTTTGAGGATTACGCACAACCTGCAGGCGGATGTTGTTTCTTGACGGATCCCCAGTATGCGGAAAAACTGACCGATCTCTGGAACAGCCGTGGTGATCGCTCCTATGACTTGGACGATATCATGCTTTTGAAAGTCGGTCGGCACATCCGTCCTTGCCCCAATTTCAAGGTCATCATTGCCCGCGAGGAAGGTGAGGGGCGTTATCTGCAGGGCTACCGCAAGGGTTACGTCAGTATCACCACACTCAGCCACGGTGGTCCAGACGCACTCATCGACGGCGCGCCGACGGATGAGGACATCGAGCTGGCCGCGCGACTCGTCGCACGCTATGGTCAGGGCCGTAACTGCAGCTCGGTGCGCGTACAAATCCGCAGTCCCTCCGGCTCCACGCGTGAGTTGGATGTCCTCCCTATGAGACCCCACGAAATTCCGGAGTCATGGACTCTGTCCAAACGTTGACCCTCGATTGCCGGCGACTCCTCTGTCCGCTCCCGGTTATTCGGGTTCAGGATCTGGTTACAATTCTGCCTCCTGGCACCCGTGTGGAGGCGGTTTGCACGGATCCAGGTGCGCTTCAGGATATCCCCGCTTGGTGCCGCATCAACGGGCATGAGGTCCTCGAGTGCCGCTCCGAGGGTGATGAGTATTTCGTGATATTGAGCGTCGGCCCGTTCCCGGAGTAACTGCAGTTTGAAGGATCAGTTGCGAAGCGAGCGGGCCAAGGCAATCTCCGCTACGGCTACAGTGGGCGGGGCGGTCGACTTGGCCCTGTCTCTGCTCAAGCTTCTCGGGGGAGTGTTCTGGCACTCGCAGGCGCTTATCGCCGACGGGGTCCATTCCCTTTCCGACCTTCTCTCCGATGCGCTGGTCTGGTACGCCGGGCGCCACGCCACTCGAGCACCGGATCTCGAGCATCCTTATGGTCATGGCCGCTTCGAGACCTTGGCGACCCTGGCTCTGGGAAGCTTTCTTCTGGTTGTTGCGGCCGGTATCGGCATCGACGCCAGCGAGCGCCTCTTCGCTCCCCGGGAGCTCTTGCGGCCAGAGCCCTTGGTGCTCGTGGCAACCGTAGCGTCGATTGCCGTCAAAGAATGGCTCTACTGGTGGACGCTCGGCTATGCCCGACGCGTACGCTCCGACCTGCTACGCGCAAACGCCTGGCATCACCGCTCCGACGCTGTTTCGTCGATCGTCGTTCTCGTGGGCATCGCCGGGACCCTCGCAGGGCTTCCTTACCTGGATGCGGTTGCCGCCGTCATCGTCGCAGTCATGATTGCACTCATTGCTTGGAAGCTCGGCCAGGAGGCCGTCTTGGAGTTGGTCGATACGGGTCTGGAAGCTGATCGTCTTGCTGTAATCAGGGAGATCATAGCCACTGTCGGTGGTGTCCGGGACATCCACATGCTGCGAACGAGGAGACACGGCGGACAGGTGTCGCTGGACGTTCACGTTTTGGTCGACCCGAGAATAAGTGTTTCCGAAGGCCATATGATCGCCCTGGTCGTCGAAAGCCGACTCAAAGGGGAGATCGACGCGATTGCGGACGTGACCATCCACGTCGACCCTGAAGACGATGAGGCTTCCCCCCTTGGCATCGACTTGCCCACGCGCGCGGAAGCCATGGCCCGGCTCCAGAAAGTCTGGTCCCATATCTCCGAGTCCTTGCTGCGCCAGCGCACGACGCTCCACTATCTGAGCGGGCGGATAGACGTGGAGGTGTATCTTCCCCTGGATCTCTGCCGAGCAAAAGGTATCCGAGTGAAAACCCTCCGAGAGGAGCTGCAGTCGGCGCTCGCAAATGATCCGGTATTCAATCAGGTTTCCGTTTACTTCGGATAGGTGCTCTAATTTAGGGCGATCTCTGATATAACGCACTATATTAGTGCTGTTGACAGAAAGTCCCTCGTAAGAAACGGTCGTGAAGCCCTGATTTGGTGCTATACAACACTTTTTTTCGAACGCACGAGGCTATCCATCCACACGTCTTCCATCCGATGTTTCTGACTTCTCCCGGGAATTCTTCTGTGGCGCAAGGGGACATTGGCTGAGCACAGCAAGTCCCGAATGGGAGAATCCGGCAGCGGCATGTTATATGCTTAATTTCACTGGCTCGCACCCAGCCCTCCGGGATTCAGGTGATTATCCATACTCGACTCTCGTTCACGCTGACTCGGCCAGATGGGCCATCGAATCAAAGGCAAACCTTTTGGAGACAACAAGATGCCATCTAACGTCTTGAAGATGATTGAAGAGAAGGAAGTGAAGTTCGTCGATCTTCGCTTTACCGACACCCGCGGAAAAGAGCAGCACGTGACGCTGCCTGCCAGCACCATCGACGACGATTTCTTCACGGACGGAAAGATGTTCGACGGCTCCTCCATCGCCGGCTGGAAGGGAATCCAGGAATCCGATATGGTCCTGATGCCGGAGGCGAGCACCGCGATCATGGATCCTTTCTCCGACGAGAAGCAGTTGATCATCCGTTGCGATATCCTCGAGCCGACCACCATGCAGGGCTACGAGCGAGATCCGCGCTCCCTCGCCAAGCGCGCCGATGCCTATCTGAAGTCGACGGGCATCGCCGACACAGCGTATTTCGGGCCGGAGCCGGAGTTCTTCGTTCTGGACGATGTCCGCTGGGGTGCCGACATGAGCGGTGCCTTCTATAAGGTGGATTCCGAGGAGGCCGACTGGAACTCCGAGCGTGTCTACGAAGACGGGAACATCGGACACCGGCCCGGCGTCAAGGGCGGTTATTTTCCGGTTCCCCCGGTTGACTCCCTGAACGATCTGCGCTCAGCCATGTGCTTGGCCATGGAGGAGATGGGCGTTGAAGTAGAAGTACATCACCATGAGGTTGCCACCGCCGGCCAGTGCGAGATCGGTACCAAGTTCGAGACGCTCATCAAGCGGGCCGACTGGAACCAGATCATGAAGTATGCAATTTGGAACGTGGCCCATGCCTATGGCAAGACCGCTACCTTTATGCCGAAGCCTCTGGTCGGCGACAACGGCAATGGCATGCATGTGCACCAATCCCTCGGTAAGGACGGACAGAATGTATTTGCCGGCGACAAGTACGGCGGCCTTTCCGAGGCGGCTCTCTACTACATCGGCGGCATCATCAAGCACGCCCGTGCCCTGAATGCCTTCACGAACGCGTCCACGAATTCCTACAAGCGTTTGGTGCCTGGCTTCGAGGCACCGGTCATGTTGGCTTACTCGGCTCGTAACCGTTCCGCCTCGATCCGCATCCCACACGTATCGAGTCCGATGGCGCGCCGTATCGAGGTCCGGTTCCCGGATTCTACGGGAAATCCGTACCTTTCATATTCTGCCATGATGATGGCCGGCTTGGACGGAATCATGAACAAGATCCATCCGGGCGATCCCATGGATAAGGATCTCTACGACCTCCCACCCGAGGAGGAGAAGGCCATCCCTCAAGTTTGTTATGCGTTGGATCAGGCTCTGGGAGAATTGGACAAGGACCGAGACTTCCTGACCGCCGGCGGTGTGTTCACCGACGATCTCATCAATGCGTACATCGAGCTGAAGATGGAGGAGGTAACCGCTCTTCGCATGACGACCCACCCGTTGGAATTCGACATGTACTACAGCCTCTAGGCCTTGGGAGAAATCCGTGGAACGCCCCGCTCCGAACGGGGCGTTTTCTATTGACTGGCTCGGTTCTTGCTAAAATGGCTGAGGAAGCAAGGCTCTGCAGATCAAGTAACGCCCATGATTACGGACAACCCCAGGAGCGGCCTCCTCGAAAAATCGGTTCTGGACAACCTGAGCACTGCGGTATTGTTATTCAATAACGACCTGTGCCTCGAGTACATCAATCCAGCGGCGGAGATGATGTTTCAGGTCAGCTCGCGGCATGTGATCGGCCAAAAGGTCGGTACCCTCATGCCCTGGTCCCGGAGCGCGATGGAGCAGAGACTGCGGGACGTATTCACGAGCCATCATCCCTTTACGGAAAGGGAGGTGATCATCCCACTGTCGGGCGATCGTACGATCAAGGTCAACTGCACCGTTCTTCCTTTGCACCACTTCGATGCACCTACGGAGGCCCTCGTCGAGCTCTGCCAAGTGGACCGTCAATTGCGCATAACCCGTGAAGAGCATCTCATCTCACAACATCAGGCCACACAGGCATTGATCCGTGGCTTGGCCCACGAGATCAAGAATCCCCTGGGAGGCCTGCGTGGTGCTGCGCAGCTTCTGGAGGGAGAGTTGCCGAGCAGTTCTTTGCGTGAATATACGCGGATCATCATCGATGAAGCCGATCGGTTGCAGAACCTGATGGACCGAATGCTCGGACCGAATCATATCCCGAAAGAACAACGCATCAACATCCATCAGGTCCTCGAGCATGTGCGGGGCCTCTTGTTGGCGGAGAATGCCGCGGGGCCGGGGATCATTCGGGATTACGATCCCAGCATCCCGGACTTGAAGGCAGACCCCGACCGCCTCATCCAGGCAATGCTCAACCTGTGCAGGAACGCGGTTGCGGCAGCCGGCCCCCGCGGACGGGTCGAGCTACGAACCCGGGTCCTGCGCCAATTCACGATAGGCAATCGTCGTCACCGGCTGGTTCTGCGGGTGGCGGTCGTCGACAACGGGGAGGGCATTACCCCAGATCTGCTGGACCGTATTTTTCTTCCGATGGTATCCGGGTACCGGGGTGGGACGGGCTTGGGCCTGCCCATCGCCCAAGAGTTGATCAACCAGCACGGCGGGCTGATCGAATGCGAAAGCCGCCCGGGGAAGACACAGTTCTTCGTGTACCTTCCGCTGGAGTCGTCCTATGAGTAGGCGGCCGCGGGTATGGGTCATCGACGACGACAGGTCCATCCGCTGGGTCTTGGAGCGAGCCCTGCACAAGGCGGACATGGACGTGACCAGCTTCTCCAACGGTGTCGGGATCATGGAGTCTCTGCGGCGCGAGCAGCCCGACGTGATCATCTCCGATGTTCGGATGCCGGGTATCGACGGTCTGGACCTGTTGCGGCAGGTAACGTCCAAGTATCCCGACCTGCCCGTCATCATCATCACCGCTCACTCGGATCTGAACAGTGCCGTCTCCGCCTTCGATGGAGGGGCCTTCGAATATCTTCCCAAGCCCTTCGACCTCGACGAGGCGGTGGACCAGGTTAGGCGCGCCTGTCGTCGGATCTCGTCCGGCGACGTCATGAACGGTGTCAGCCTGGATGGGACTCCGGACATCGTGGGCGAAGCGCCCTCGATGCAGGAAGTCTTTCGGGCAATTGGCCGGCTGGCACGCTCGAACATAACCGTGTTGATCAACGGGGAATCCGGTACCGGCAAGGAGTTGGTGGCGCGGGCTCTGCATCGCCATAGCCCGCGCTCGGCCGAGCCTTTCATTGCCCTGAACATGGCGGCGATACCGCGTGACCTCCTCGAATCGGAGCTGTTCGGCCATGAGCGCGGCGCCTTCACCGGTGCCCAGGCGAAGCGCGAGGGTCGTTTCGAGCAGGCGGACGGCGGCACCCTGTTTCTCGACGAGATCGGAGACATGCCGGCGGAGCTGCAGACGAGGTTGTTACGCGTGCTTGCGGACGGCGAATTCTACCGCGTGGGCGGCATTGCAGCGGTGAAGGTCGATGTGCGCATCATCGCTGCCACCCACCAAAATCTCGAGCAGCATGTTCGCCAGGGACGTTTTCGAGAGGACCTGTTCCATCGTCTCAATGTCATCCGCATCCACCTGCCCCCGTTGCGGGAGCGGCGCGAAGACATTCCCTTGCTGATGCGTCATTTCCTTACCCGTGCCGCCGCGGAGCTGGATTGCGAGCCCAAGGTCCTGTTGGCGAGTGCCGCGGATAAGCTCGAGCGCCTGGAGTGGCCGGGCAACGTGCGCCAGCTCGAGAATACGGCACGCTGGCTGACGGTGATGGCCTCCAGTAAAGAGATTCACGCAGAGGATCTGCCCCCCGAGCTTGCAGACGTGAGCCGGGAGAAGACTGCGGACGATCAGTGGGAAAGCTCCCTGCGTCGTTGGGCGCGAAACCTGCTCCAGCAGGGACGATTGGCCTTGCTGGATTCGGCGCTTCCCGCCTTCGAGCAGATCCTCATCGAGGTCGCCCTCGAGCATACCGGCGGCCGGCGCCAGGAGGCCGCTCGCCTGCTCGGTTGGGGCAGGAACACCCTTACCCGCAAGATCAAGGAGCTGCACCTGGATGTGGACAGACCCCCGCACGAAGGGCGAGAGGACCATCCTGAGTCCTATTCCCGGGATTCGGACGCCGCCGCTTGATCTCTCGTGTCCGAACCCCAGATTACGGCCAGATCCAATGACAGGCCGCGTGGCTCAAAACACCCATGGACAGCAGCAGCATAGAGCTTCCAGGCTCCGAGATCGGCTCCATCAGGCTTCTGGACGGATGCCTGCGCGTCGAGCTCTCCCGAGCCTACATCGTGAAGACCATGACCGGCTCGAGAGAGCGTACCCGCTGGTGGCAGAGCGGTGCCATCGTCATTGAAGGGGCCGAGCCCGAATCCGATCTGCCCGCGGGGCCTCTGATCTGCGATGGTGGAGATATCGACGATAACATCTACACCTATCGCGACATGATCCCGCTTCCGCTGGACAGTCGAGGCCTCGTCCGCTGCGACCTCAGATTCCATGATACGGATACCCACTTGGTGGCCCGTGGTACGCGCCTGACGCTCGAAATGGCAGATGTCCCGAAGTACATCGAGCATCTGCGTCCCACCGATTAAGCTCTCAGGGCTCTTCTTCCGCGAAGATGCACCCCTGAGCCAGCCGGTAGACATAAGCCTTGCCGGACTCTACCCGGACCGGTGCTGAGCAGTCATAGAGTCCGAGCTCGTACTCGAATCTGTGATCCCCCGGCTGCAGCTCGAAGCTGTGCTCTTCCTTCGGCTGAAGCCGTGCAATCGGGCGTCCGTCGACTGCGAACAGCATGGGAAAGAGGCTGTCCCGGGAGGAAGGCTCGCGGTAGACCGTGACCTGTACGGGCGTCAGCTGTGGTTTTGCATCCTCGACCATAGCGCATCCGCAAAGGACGACACAGGCGAGACAGGCCGAAACGAGTTTCATGTCGACGATGGCCTCTATTTCGGTCCTACGGGCCCGCTCAGCGATCGTACTCGTCGGCGCGCCGTGCATCGCCTCGTACCTTTTCGACCGGGTAGCGCCGCTCGTTGATGCCGATCTTCTCATCCGCGGCTGCGAGTAGGTCCAGGCCGAGGCGCTGGGACAGTCGAACCAGGTAGATCAGGATATCCGCCATCTCCAGGGCCACCTCTCGCTTCTTCTCCGGTGCCAGTGAGGCGCTTTGTTCTTCGTTCAGCCACTGGAAGTGCTCGAGCAGCTCCCCGCATTCCCCGGCGAGGGCCATCACCAGATTCTTCGGGGAATGGAACTGCTCCCAGTCGCGCGCCTGCGCGAATGTCAAAAGACGCTGATTGAGCAGTTCGAGGCTGTCTTCGGTCATGTCCTCTGGAGCCCGGCTGATACCGTGATGCCTCGGGATCGCCGAGCAGTGCTCGGCACCTGTAGCCATCCGGACCCGAGTATAACTCGGCGACCCGGCATCCTGCAGGGCATCCCATCCTCCGGCAATAACCCATGATGCAGCATTGATGATCTAAAGCAATCGCAAACGCGGTACACTTCTTGTCACGCTGCGGGGATTAGCAATTCCTGGATTTGCTTCGCCCCATCCGATGCATCGGATCAGGAGATAGCCATGATCGACGACTTGGTGGTGGAGCTATCACGCTGGCAATTTGCAGCAACGGCTCTGTATCACTTTCTGTTCGTACCCCTGACCTTGGGGATGTCGTTTCTGCTGGTGACAATGGAGACCGTTTATTTCACCACGGGGCGCAAGATCTACCGGGACATGGCTCAGTTCTGGGGCAAGCTCTTTCTGATCAATTTCGCCCTCGGTGTGGCCACCGGGCTCACCATGGAGTTCGAGTTCGGTACCAACTGGTCCTTTTTCTCCGGCTTCGTCGGCGATGTATTCGGCGCCCCACTGGCCATCGAAGGGCTAATGGCCTTCTTCATGGAGTCCACCTTCGTGGGTCTCATGGTGTTCGGTTGGGAGCGGTTGTCCAAGGGTCAGCATCTTGCCGTAACCTGGCTGGTAGCCTTGGGGTCCAACCTTTCGGCGCTCTGGATCCTGGTCGCCAACGGCTTCATGCAGTCTCACCACGGAGCACACTTCAGCCCTCTTACAATGCGTCTGGAGCTGAGCAGCTTCGCCGACCTGTTCTTCAGCCACGACGCCCAGGCCAAGTTCGTGCACACCAGCATTGCCGGTTATGTCACAGCATCGGTGTTCGTGTGCGGCGTGAGCGCTTTTTATCTTCTGCGCGGTCGCCATCGTGAGCTGGCCTTACATTCCTTCCGTGTGGCGTCCCTGTTCGGCGTCCTGGCCACTACTGGGGTGCTCACCTTGGGCGATGCTTTGGGCTTTGTGGATGGTCGTGTCCAACCCACCAAGCTGGCAGCCATGGAGGCCTTGTGGCAGACGGCAGAGCCGCCGGCACCGTTCAATGTCGTGGCTTGGCCCAATCAGGAGAAGCAGGAGAACGACTGGGAGGTGCAGATTCCCTACGTGCTGACACCTCTGATCACCCATACCCTGGATACCCAGATTCCCGGGGCTCGGGAATTGGAGCAGGAGGCGGCGGGCCGCATCCGCAACGGTATCCCTGCGGTAGCGGCGCTGAAGGATCTGAGCGCCAACCCGGATGATGCCGATGCGATGTCGCTCTTCCGGGCCCATGAGAAAGATCTGGGCTATGCTTTCCTGGTGCAGCGCTATGCCCCGGACCAGGATGCATCCAAAGCCACCGAGGCCGACATCCAAAAGGCCGCCCGCGACGTGATTCCCGATGTTCCTTTGGTCTTTTGGAGCTTCAGGGTCATGGTGGGGTTGGGGCTGTTGATGCTTGCCTACTTCGTACTGGCGGTAATCTACAGCCTACGCGGTGAGCTTGAGCACTGCCGTGGTTTCCTGTGGTGGGCGATCTGGATGATCCCCGTCCCCTTCCTGGCCTGCGAGACCGGCTGGCTGGTAGCGGAAGCCGGGCGTCAGCCCTGGACCGTGTACGAGATCCTGCCCACCTGGATGTCCGCCTCCACCCACACCGAGAATTACATGATCTTCTCCCTGGCGGGCTTTGTGCTGTTGTACACCACCTTCATCATCATCGAGATGACGCTCATGGTGTGGGCGGTCCGCCAGGGGCCCTCCTCCCCCGACCAAGTCGTCCACGAATCGCCAAGCGCCTGAGGGACCCGCAATGGAAACGTATCTGATCCTGAAGCTTCTGTGGTGGCTGTTGCTCGGTGTTCTGCTGATGGGACTGGCCATCATGATGGGGACCGACATGGGCGTGGGCACAGTGCTGCGTTGGGTCGGGCGTACCGACACGGAGCGGCGGGTGGCGCTGAATATCATCGGTCCTCATTGGGACGGCAACCAGGTGTGGTTCATCCTCGGCGGCGGAGCTGTGTTCGCCGCTTGGCCCCTCGTCTACGCCACGGCCTTCTCCGGACTCTATGTCGTCATGCTGCTGTTGTTGTGGAGCATGATCATTCGGCCCTTGGGCTTCGAATACCGCTCGAAACTGACCTCTCCCGCTTGGCGCAATGCCTGGGACTGGACTCTGTTCGTCAGCGGCGCGGTGCCCATGCTGGTGTTCGGTGCCGCCTTCGGCAATCTGTTCCAAGGTCTGCCGTTCCATTTCGAATGGAACCTGACCTCCTGGTACGTGGGCAGCTTCCTCTCCCTGTTCAACCCGTTTGCCATCTTTTGTGGGCTTTTGGCGGTGGCCCTGTCCGCTTTCATGGGCTGCGCCATGCTGATGATCCGCGGCGAGGGGGACCTCTCCCGGCGAGCTCGGATGATCGGCTGGGTAGCGGGCTTGATCGCCGTGGCCCTGTTCGCAATCGGCGGTGCTTGGGTGTCGGGGATGTCCGGCTATCATCTGGTCTCCGCGCCACCTTTCGGCGAGCCTCAGACCCCCTTGCAGCAATCCGTGGAGGTGCAGCAAGGCGCCTGGCTGGAGACTTTCTGGAGCTATCCCGTGAGCTTCCTGCTGCCCCTGCTCGGCGTCTGCGCGATACTCGGTGGAACGGCGGCACTGTGCGTCCGCAGACCCGCTCTGGCCTGGGCCCTGGGGGCCCTCGGCTGGGTAGGCGTTATCGGAACGGCGGGCTTGGCGCTGTTTCCTTTTCTCATGCCCTCCAGCGAGATCCCGAGCCAAAGCCTCACGGTTTGGAATTCCGGTTCCAGCGAGCACACCTTGGCGTGGATGCTGGGCTTCACCCTGATATTCATCCCACTGATCGTCTGGTATACCTCTTGGGCTTTCCATGTGATGCGCGGCACCGTGCGGAACGAGCAGGTCGAAGGGGATGAGCACGCTTACTGAGAGCTTGTCGAATTCCAGCAATCGCCCGAGAGGGGAGACCGAGCCATGAAAACCCTGCTGCTGTATCTGCTGTTGCTCGCCATCGCCGCGGTCGTCATCGTGCTGGCCGTGATCCTCGGTGACTACGGTGCCTGGTATTTCGCCTGGCTGGTGGGTACCGTGATGATCGTGCTCGTGGCTGCGGCCGGGGGCGCGCTATTGGATGTCCAGGAATCGTCCGAGCCGCGATAGGCTCGGACCGACAAATCGACGAAGATACCAACCGAAAGCGAGCTCCGGAAGGCGTTTCTCACGACACCTGTTGTGGACTGGTGTGTCGCCAGCCTCGTTGGATTCAGGTTGAAATCCAACAAGAGGACGTAATATTAGTTTTTACTAATATTTCTGGGCACGAACACCATGCGATCGATTCTTCTCATCTTTCTGTCTGTTGCACTGTCGGCACTTTCGGCGGTTGGAGCACGGGAGACTGCACCCATCCAGACCGCCGGGGTCGAATACCGGTCCGTCCCCCGCGAGTACCGCCTCGACGGCGTCGTCGAGGCGATCAATCGCACTACCGTCTCCGCCCAGACCCAGGGTCAGGTCGAAGAGATCTCCTACGACGTGGACGACTTCGTGGAGAAGAACGCCGAATTGGTGCGCCTCAAGGACACCGAGCCCCAGGCTCAAGTCATGCGGGCGGTGGCGGAGCGCAAGACCGCCACCGCTCAGCTGCAGCAGGCCAAGGACGAGTACGCCCGGGTGCAGGGGCTGCACGCGAAGAAGCTGATCTCGGATTCGGCGATGGACAAGGCAACTGCCGAGCGCGACAGCGCACAGGCGAGGCTCGAGGCCGCGGTCGCCGGACTGGAGCAGGCCGAGGAGCAGCTCAGGTACACCCGGATTCACGCCCCCTACTCGGGCATCGTTACCCACAGGCACGTCGAGCTGGGCGAGACGGTCAGTCCCGGTCAGCCGGTCATGACCGGTATCTCCCTGGACGAGCTCCGGGTCATCGTCGATGTGCCCCAGAGCCTGATCCCCTCGGTACGTCCCTCCGGGGATCGGCACACCGACGTGCGCGTCTACCTGCCGCAGGGGGGTGCCCTCAGCACGGACAAGGTTACCGTCTTTCCGTACGCCGAGCTGAGCTCCAATACCTTCAAGGTTCGCCTGGACCTTCCGGAAGGTACCAAGGGCCTGTTCCCGGGAATGTTCGTCAAGACCGGTTTCGTGACCGGCGAGAAGCGGGAGCTGGTTGTTCCCAAGCAGGCAGTGGTCTACCGCTCCGAGGTCACCGGCGTCTATGTGCTCAACGGCGGCAGAAGACTGCACTTCCGCCAGATCCGCCTAGGCCGCGACCTGGGGGATGCCCTGGTGGTGCTCGCTGGTCTGACCGAGGGTGAGCAGGTCGCCCTGGACCCCATCGCCGCGGGCGCGGCGCTCAAGGCCCAGGCCGCCGGTGAAGCGGCGGGTCAGCATCATGACTGAGAAGCTCGGCATCGCGGGCCGCATCGCCGAGCGCTTCCAGGCCACCGAGATCACCCCGCTGCTGGCCCTGATGGGCCTGCTGCTGGGGGTCTTCGCGGTACTGGTAACGCCCCGCGAGGAAGAGCCCCAGATCAACGTCACCTTCGCCGACGTCTTCATCCCCTTTCCGGGGGCCTCGGCCAGCGAAGTCGAGCACCTGATCGCCGGTCCGGCCGAGCAGGTTCTCTCCGAGATCAGGGGCATCGAGCACATCTACTCGGTCTCGCGCCCCGGCATGGCGGTTGTGACGGTGCAGTTCAAGGTGGGCAAGGACCGCACCGCGGCCATCGTGCGCCTCTTCAGCAAGATCTACTCCAATCAAGACTGGCTGCCGGCAAACCTCGGCGTGGGCCAGCCCCTGATCAAGCCCAAGGGCATCGACGACGTGCCGATCATCACCGTCACCCTCTGGCCCACGGACGAGAAGATCGGCGCCTTCGAGCTCGGGCAGGTCGCCCATGGCATCGAGCAGGAGATCAAGCGCGTGCCCGGCACCCGCGACGTCTACACGGTCGGTGCCCCCAGCCAGGTGGTGCGCGTCCTGCTCGACCCCCAGGCCTTGGCCGCTCACGGCATTGACCTGACCGACTTGCGTCGCGCCCTGCAGGCAGGCAACGCGGTCCGAGACGACATCGCGGTCACCCACGACAACCGGGAGATCATGGTCCAGGCCGGCACCTTCCTCACCAGCCCGGATCAGATCGGCGACCTGGTGGTGGGTATGCACGGAGGGCGCCCCGTCTACCTGCGCGACTTGGCGAAGATCGAGCGCGGTCCGGAGCAGCCGGAGAGCTATGTCTGGATGGGCACCGGACCGTCCGTGCAGCAGGAGGGTGCGGACCTGGTGGGCACGACCCCGGCGGTCACCATTGCCGTGGCCAAGCAGGAGGGGACCAACGCGGTGTCCGTCGCCGAGCGAGTGATCGAGCGCCTAGGTCAGCTCGAGGGCACCTTCATCCCCGAGGGCGTACAGGTCAGCATCACCCGCGACTACGGTGCAACCGCCGACGCCAAGGCCAAGAAGCTGATCCACAAGCTCATTTTTGCCACCGCATCTGTGATCCTCCTGGTGCTGCTCGCAATCGGCTGGCGGGAGGCCATCATCGTGGGCGCGGCGGTCGCGGTCACCCTGGCCCTGACCCTGTTCGCCTCCTGGGCCTGGGGTTTCACCCTCAACCGGGTGTCCCTGTTCGCCCTCATCTTCTCCATTGGCATCCTGGTGGACGACGCCATCGTGGTGGTGGAGAACATCCATCGCCACCTGAGTCTGAGCTCCAAGAGGCTCCTGGAGCTGATGCCCAAGGCAGTGGACGAGGTGGGCGGCCCGACCATCCTGGCCACCTTCACCGTCATCGCCGCCCTCCTGCCCATGGCCTTCGTGACCGGGCTCATGGGGCCCTACATGAGCCCCATCCCGATCAACGCCTCCACCGGGATGCTGATCTCGCTGGTGGTCGCCTTCGTCTTCACCCCCTGGATGACAAATTTCATGCTGGGCAAGCGGTCCCATGCCCACCAGGGGAGCGCTCATGCTCGAGAGAGCGGCGGTAGACTGCGGGGATTCTTCGACCGTACCATCTCACCCTTCCTAGCCGGCCGGAGCGGCAACCGCAACCGCTGGCTGCTGCTTCTGGGTATCCTGCTGCTCATCGCCGGCTCCCTGTTCCTGGTCGTCAGCAAGGCCGTCATCCTCAAGATGCTGCCCTTCGATAACAAGTCCGAATTCCAGGTGGTGCTCGACATGCCGGAAGGGACCAGCCTGGAACAGACCTCACGTGTCCTGGGCGAGATGGGCGAATACCTGTCCACCGTCCCCGAGGTAACCGACTACCAGGCCTATGCGGGCACGGCCGCACCGATCAACTTCAACGGCCTGGTGCGCCAGTACTACCTGCGCGAAGGGGCGAACGTGGGAGACCTCCAGGTCAACCTGGTGGACAAGCACCACCGCGAGCGCCAGAGCCACGAGATCGCCCTGTCCGTGCGCGAGCCCCTGCAGGCCATCGCCGCCAAGTACCAGGGCAACGCCAAGATCGTCGAGATCCCGCCGGGGCCGCCCGTGCTCTCGCCCCTGGTCGCGGAGATCTACGGGCTCGACTATGAAGGCCAGATCGAGATGGCCAAGCAGGTGCGCGGCCACTTCGAGGGCACGCCCGACATCGTCGACGTGGACGACTCGGTCGAGTATCCGGCGGACAAGCTGATCGTCGTGGTCGACCGCGCGAAGGCCGCGCGGTTGGGGGTGGCCCAGAGCAGCGTCGCCGAGGCCCTGGCCACGGTGCTGAAAAGTGAGGATATGAGCTTCCTGCACGGCGCCAACGTCAAGTACGCCGTGCCCATCCGCGTCGAGTATAACGAGGCCGACAAGGCCGATCTGGAGCAGGTACTGGCCCTGCGGGTGCTCTCCATGAGCGGGCAGCTGGTACCCCTCTCGGAGATCGTCAGTGTCGTCGAGACCAGCCGCGAGCACAGCGTCCACCACAAGGACCTGCTGCCGGTGGTCTATGTCACCGGAGACATGGCCGGCAAGACCGACAGTCCCCTCTACGGCCTGTTCGAGATCTCCGAGGAGCTGGCCGACGATCTGGGCCTACCTCAATGGTTTGTGCAACAGCCCCAGAATCCCTACGAATACAGCCTCAAGTGGGACGGGGAGTGGCAGGTCACCTACGAGACCTTCCGCGACATGGGCATCGCATACGCCGTCGGGCTAATTCTCATCTACCTGCTGGTGGTTGCCCAGTTCCGCAGCTACTTGGTGCCCCTGGTGATCATGGCCCCGATTCCGCTGACCATCATCGGCATCCTGCCCGGCCATGCTTTGCTGGGGGCGAAGTTCACCGCCACCTCCATGATCGGCATGATCGCCCTGGCCGGGATCATCGTGCGCAACTCCATCCTGCTGGTGGACTTCATCAACCAGCAGGTGCGCACAGGCATGGATTTCGAGCAGGCGGTGATCCAGTCGGCGGTGGTGCGCGCCAAGCCCATCGCCCTGACCGCCATCGCGGCCATGGCCGGAGCGCTGTTCATCCTGGACGACCCGATCTTTTCCGGTCTTGCGGTATCCCTGCTGTTCGGCCTGTTCGTTTCCACCGTCCTGACCCTGGTGGTCATCCCGGTGGTCTACTACGGGGTCATGCGCAAGCGGGTGGAGTGGATTCGGGTGGGGAATGGGTGATATTCCATGAAGGGACCGTGGCACCTTGACGGTCGTCTGTACCAAGTGGAATATCGGGTGCGTGAAGACTCCCCAGGGTAAACGCTTCACCCGCAGCTTGGCGAGTAGTAGGAAATCGTCCTGCTGGTCGAGAGCCGCTACTGGACCAATTAGGATGCACAGACCATAGCGGCGGCGATCGTGACCAATCTGGGCCAGCAGGTGGATGTGATCCGCAACGCACAAGTGAGCAAGCTGCCCTGGACGTCGAGTGGAAAACCGATGCGTCGGCTAATAGCCAGGTAATATGGAAAAGGGTTTTTCCATGGTACAAATTGCCGGCAGACGGTTATCATTCTCATTGGTGCTAGAATCCGGGCTCGAAGCCAAGTAACCAGGTTGGCGCTCGAATAGACCCCCAGCGCCGCCCGCGGAGCGAAAATGGAGTACAAGGGGAAATTTTCCGCGTAGCCCCGCTCCAGCCGGCAACCCGGGCAGCCATTGTTCCATGGCGGCATCCTGTCACCATCAGCGGAGGACAACATGGCAACAGTCATTGACTTGAACGACATCACCGTGCCGGATGCCAAGCTCGTGCAGGCCGGTCTCACCCACTTCGGGTTCTATAACGGAACGTTGCTCGGCCATCCCGGACCCAAGACCAAGGATGCTTACGCTCGCTACACTGGTGCCGTAGGACCGGCGGTAGGTGGATCGACGCCGGGCCCCCTACTCACCTATCCGGGTAAGGTGATGGATGAGTTGAATTTCCCAGGCGACATCACACAAGGAGTTACGGGGCGTAAGGCGCGACGGGTGCAAGAGTGGTTGACAATCCATGGCTTCCGTACCTCTATCGACAACGAGTTCGGGTCTGCCACAGCACGTGCAGTGAATGCCCTACAATCCGCACGCGGGCTGACCGTCACCGCCGATGGAAAGGTCGACGAAGCGACCTGGGACGAGCTAGTCGCCCCGATGACCCGAGCGTTCGCCGGGATCGATCCCGCCGGCAGCTTCGATGCAAGCGTCCGCGCCGTCGCCGAGCAGCACCTGCGCGAGCATCCGATCGAGCTGGGCGGTGCCAATTGCGGTCCCTGGGTCCGTGCCTACATGGATGGTCATCAGGGCGCAGCTTGGGCTTGGTGCGCCGGCTTCGTGACCTTTGTGCTAAAGCAGGCAGCTCAGGTACACGGCAATGCCACACCGATCAAGGGTTCCTTCTCCTGCGACATACTTCAGCGCCAAGGGGAGGAGGCAAGCCGCTTCGTTGCCGGCAGCTCGTTGGCGGACCTGTCCAGTGCCGGGCTCGGCGAGTGTTGCATCTTTCTCGTCCGGCACACGTCCTCCGATTGGACCCACACGGGCTTCGCTATGGACATGGAGCAAAACACCTTCGCAACCATCGAAGGCAATACCAACGACGAAGGATCCCGCGAAGGTTACGAGGTCTGCAAGCGGTTCCGCGGTGGATCGAAAATGGACTTCATCAAGATCGCTTGACCCGTTGGGGCTGCGTCCCAAGACCTCTACCTGGGGGTGGTCCTCGGCACAGACGGCCGCGTCGACGGGGGAGCGACCGTCGACACGCCGTCGAGGTCGCCCCGTCGTTAGCATGGCTCTATCCACACGGCCCGTAGTACAGGCGCGCACAAATAACGGAACCAATGTAAGGCGGCAATCCGTCGCAGCCGTTTGCTCCGGTACTACAGCGTCGGCAGACAGGGATGCCGACCTAATTTTTTGGTCCTATGCATGTTTCCGGTATTTCCGCACCTTTGTACCAAAATCCTCATCGCACTGGCTTGCCTCTTGCTCGGAACCGGCGTCGCGCAAGCACAGCAACCCTATACGCCACAGCCCGGCAGTCTGAACCGCGCTGCCATCTTGAACGCCGCCCGCGCCAAGGTCGCCGCGGACCTGGACTTCGAGGGAAGGCTGCGCTTTGTCGTCAAGTCTCTTCGCGTATCCGGCGATTGGGCGCTGCTACTGGCAGATCCCCGAACGCCGTCCGGCGCTGAGCTCCGCAAGCATTGCCCGGGCGCCGACGAAATAACCTTGGTGTTGCTCAAGCGCAGCGAAGGAACTTGGTATGTAGAACGGGGTGGGAGCACCTGCGCAACTGATGTCTTCTGGCTCAAGTGGCCATCCGAGGTCGGGGCTCCCGAGGAGATCTTCGCCCTCGACGAAAAGAACGGTACCAATTGAAGTGTCTGGCTCTGCTCCAGATCGAATCCCGACGTCTGGAAGAGCAAGTTGACCGTCGAACGCGAAATTCGTCCGGATACCTCCGGGTTTGCCCCGGATTCTTTTCGCAAGCCTGTATAGCCTAGATATCTATCCCTCGCGTATTGATTTACGATCGATCTCTTTTTCCTGGAAAGAGCAGAAGTCCGCGAATAAACGCTAATAAAACAATGGGATAAATACGACAAAATTGTGCTTTGCTTCACCCTCAAGGTGAATGCGGGAAGAAGGATAACTCTTTGTCATATTTGCGTAATATGCGTTCATTTTCGGACCAAATGCCGTTCTTAGAATGATCGATCAGCGTGCCGATGCCGGCGGCGACATGTCTTGCTCATCGATCCAGCGAATCAGCTGTTGCAGCTTGTCCTCGCCAGGCAAGGGCTCATGGTAGAGCGAGCCCATGTCGAACGAGCGCAGGATCTCCTTGCCGTCAGGATCGGCCGTGGCTTCCGCGGGCCGGATATCGATCGTGACGATCTGATCCTCATGACGCCCCTTGCGGGGCTTGAGCCAGGTCCAAGACGCTCGACGCAGCTTGGCACCGTCGAATCTCCAGCCCCACAGCCGCTGCAAGACTTCGGAGATCAGCGAGGCACGTGGCGACGGCGCCTTGCCGTTGTCCAGCAGCAAAGCGACACGTGGGTCCCACCAGCGCAGGCCTTGCTGATTCCCGGCCAGGAGCAGGTCGCCTTTCGGGCTGTAGGCAACCGACCATACTTCAGTACCCGCGGCTGGCAAGCGTGCGATCTCGGTACGAGTCTGGGTGCTCCAAAGCCGGACGAAATCGTCGGCAGACCCGGTTGCCAGGACCTGGCCATCCTTGCTGAAGTCGATCGCCCTGATTTCATACGGGTCCATGTCACTGTTGCGGCGCACGAGTCGCTGTGACGGGGTCAGGCGCATGGGTCCAGGAACCAGCGGAGCGAGCATCGTGTGCGTTCGCAGATCGAACAGGGCCACGGTTCCGTCATCCCCGCCGGCGCTGGCAAGAAGCTTTCCCGACGGATCGAATGCGAGTCTCGAGGGGAGTGCATAGGACTCATTCTGGGCAGGTATCACGAAACGCGGTGTGTCAGACGGATGATCCGTATCCCACAACCGAATCGAGCCGTCGTGGGCGCGTATCGCCAGTGTGGCACCATCCGGACTATAAGCGATCTCGCCCGAACCCTCGTCGGGAATATAGCCTTCCAAGTCCAGACCCGACTTGCATGGCGAAGACACCGACGGCACGTCGAATACACCGTCGGGTTTTGCGATTGCGAGGCGGTTGCCATGACCGAATTCAAGTTGTTTGATCCCGGCAAGAAAATCCGTGCATGGCGGCGACGGATCGCCGTTGCCCAGATTCCAAACCTCGACCAGTCCCGATTTTCCACTCGCGGCAAAGAGCTCCCCGCCAGGACTGAACGCAACGGAACCGGTCTCGGTGATGCTCGACTCCAGGCGGGAAGTGGGCTCGGTAGTGACCGTCGAGCGCAGGCGAGGTCCACCTTTCTCTGGACCGAGCGCGAATAGACGCCCGTCGCTACTCAGTGTCAGAGACTCTATCGTGCCGCCGTCGGTCACCGGGTTGTCGAGGCGCTGTAACGTCTGCAGGTCCCAGCGCCGCGCCTCGTCCCCTTGCGCCACGACCAAGCGGTGGTTTCCGTCGAACGCGAGCTGCGTCAGATAGTCGGTCGCAACGTTCAACAAGCCGATCTGACGGGCACCGCGCACATCCCATAGCCGGATCGTCTGGTCCGCGGACGCGCTGGCCAGGGTCCACGCATCCGGGCTGAACGCAAATTGCTCGACGGGGAGTTGGTGCCCCTTTAGCTGCACTGGTCCGTCTGACGAATTCGGATCCCAAAGAATGATTTCACCGTGGCAGAGACCCGCGGCGACGAGGCGGCGCTTGTCTCCTCCCGAAGTGGTCAAGGCGACAGAATGAACCGGCTCCTTAATCGAGATTGATGCGATGGGCTTCCGCGTCGCGAGGTCTCGGAGCTGAACGCGACCGCCATTCGAGCCGGTAGCGATCATTTGGCTTTCACCGTCGAAGGCGAAGGCGAAGATCTCCGTGTCGTCGTTGCTGTCGAGCGTCGCGATACGTCGTCCAGTCGCCGGGTCCGACAGCACGACGTCACCCATTTCGATGCATGCCTCCCATGATCCGTCATCGCTTTTTTTGCATTGAGAATTGTCGGCAGCGCTCGGATCTCTTGACACGGCCGTCCCGTTCGCCACTTGGCTTGCTTCGCCGATGCTGTCCTGTCGGTCGAGCGGTATAAAGGCGCCCTCCCAATTCCTCAGCGCGACGCGTCCTGACCCGCTCGACACCGCAAAGGCGTTGCCATCCGAACTGAATGCGATGGCACTCGCGTCACCATCCGTCCAGCGCAGCGTCCCGGACATTTTTCCCGATTGCGCGTCGAACACTTGCAAACCCTTATCGCTCGCGATGACGATGGAGCCTCCATCGGCCGTGAACGCGATGCTCGAGATCTCCGCGTCGACCGGAGTCTCTTCCACAAGCGGCTGCAATGAGTCCTTCTCATTCGCGAATGACCAGACGCTGAATGCTCCGACCTGGTCCACCGCCGCAACACGCGTTCCATCAAGGCTCACGGACAATATCGCGACTCCGGATAACGTGGTTTTCAAGGCGAGGTCCGGCAGGTCTTTGTTCGCACCATAGAGTGCTACTGTCCCGAATTCCGTCGATGTGAGAATGGCCGTTCCGTCCGGGTCAAACACCAATCCGGTAATGTACCCGCCGTCGATCGAGCGTCGCCCGAGACACTGCCAGGTCTTCGCATCCCAGAGACGGATCGTCCCCTGGTCGTTCCCGCTGACCAGAAACCGCCCCTTGGGATCGAAAGCAACTTTGCTGACATATCTGTTATGACCATCCCTGAGGACGTGCGCCAGATCACCGGTCTCCAGGTTCCAGACCTGGACCATTCCGTCGGCGGTTGCCAACGCCAGCAAGCGGTGGTCATGGCTGAAGGCGACGGAGCGTACCGCTCCGGCGTTGCTGAAGAACGTGTTGACGGGTCTGCCCGTCTCGGCCTGCCAAACGCGTATCGTGCCGGCCTCGCTCGATGCGGCTAGCAAGGTCCCGTCCGCGCTGAAGGCGATGCCCTCGACGTTATCGCGAAATTCCGCTCGACTGGTGCTCCCGCGCTCGGAGAACGCCCGCTCGAGATTAGCGTTTGCCAAGATGTCCCGCGTATCCAGGTCGATGGGCGACCTTCCCCGCAACGGCGTCCGCTGGGCCTGCAATGCATGCAGCCAGACCTGCTGATAGTCAAGAACGGAGCGCGTATCTCGTGCCTGGCTCATGGCTTGATACGCTGCAATCCAGTGTCTTTGCGCCAGCTGCGCGCTTCCTTCGAGCCGAGCATTTTCGGCCTCGAGCGTCTTGCGAAGCTTCTCCCGCCACTGCCAGGCGACGCCGACAAGCGCCACCGAGATCACTGCGATGACTACGGCGACGGTCCAGCGTCACAGTGTCTTCTGCCGCATCAAGCGAAAGGTGTTGCGCAAGTCGTCTATAACGTCCTCCGATGGGACCGCGGTTCGCATCGCGTCATCGTCTTTTGCGTGCAACACCTTTTTTGGTATCAGACGCATCAGCGCAGTTTCCGAGTCTGCGTTCGCCAAGGTATCGCCCACATCGATAGGGATGATGTCCCTTTCAGACTTGCGGAATAGCCGAACCTCGCGCAGGACCGGCTCCGACTCGAAGACCGCAGGCGTAGCGACGAGGATCAGCTTGCGTGTACGCCGGAGCGCGACTTGCCCCGCTCCTTTCCAATCTTCGCCTTTTTGGTAATCGGTTGAGTCGAGGAAGCAGGTGTAATCCAGGTCGGTCGGTCGATTCTTAAGACCCAGGGCGTAGTTGCGGCCAACTTGGTCTTTGTCGCCCCAGGTGTAGGAGATAAAGAAGTCGTAGCCGAACAGGCGGTCAAACGCCCACTTGAATGGCAAGAGCGCGCCCTGAATGAGACGAGTCGCCACCACACCCTCCAAATTGGCTTCGACGGTCGGACCGGGAAGTTTCCGTATTTCCCGAGCATAGCATGGATGCCCGAGACGGCAATTGAACGCGTTGGGCAATATGCGAGCGATTGCTCTGCCCCCAAGTTTTTGCCTAAGACGACACACCCCCAGGTGATCGCCACCACGACCGCCAGGGCACCCACCCCAGCGGCCGCTCAACGGCCGTTTCCAAGTTGGCTCAACCGTCCGTTGTCTCCAACACCGTGAGGTCTTCGACCTGTGCCATGTCACTCAGCGCGCGCGTGTAGTTGCGTAGCTCGCGCTGGAGCGCGGCCAGCTCGGTACGGAACTCGCGGCAGCGTTCCGCATCGTCGAACGCCCGGGCCTCCGACAGGCGGTGCCATTTGGCGGTGAAGGGGCGGATCACCTGATTCAGCACCGGGATCGCCAGCTTAGCGAACTCGCCGGCGCCTGAGCCGTGCTTGCGCAGGATCTCCCGCGTGAGGGGGAAGATCGCATGCACACTATCCAGCGCTGCCTTCTCGTCGCCATCCTCGGGGGCGAGGGTACTGCGTGGTGATGCGCGTCAAGAGCTCGACGTAGAGCTCCCAGGCAGCGTTGCGGTCCGGGTCCTGCGGCTCGAATTCGCCTTCGAGAAATCCCAGGTTGATCTTCAGGCCGGACAGGCCCCAATTCTCCAGAAAGTCACGCAGCTTCATCGTCGTATCTCCACGGCGGTTTCGGTTGTCGTCACCCCCACAGGGGCTCGAACGAGAACTTCGCGGCCAAGCCCTTGTACACGAGTTGGACCGCGCCCTTCATGTCGCGTGTCATGAGCATCTCCCGCGTCTCAGCCTCGTCGAGGCCGGTGTCGAGGCTGGTAGCCAGGCTCGCGCTGCCAGCCACGAGCCGAGCGTAAAGCGCGTCCAGAGCCGGCTGGGTCGTGCGTGTGCCCAGGGGGAGGTGACGGTCATGCAACATGCCGAGCAGCTTGTCGAGCTTCGGATTGCGCTCCCTGTGCCAGTCCTCTGTAAGCTCCGGCGGGCGAATGCCGCCCGGGTCGAGCAACATCTTCGCAAGGACTTCGGCCGCGCCTCCAAACCCACCGAGCAGGTACAGAGGGACCGATCGTTCTAGGGTCACCAGCGCTTCCTCGAAGATGCCGGGCAGCCAGCCGCTGTAGTCGGCGACCTTTCCACCAAGAATCACCCGAGCGGCGAGCGGCGGAATGGTCTCGGGGCGGGAACGTCCGGGGATGGGAAGCGCCCAGCTGTCCATCGCGATGCGGCGCATGGCGCTCAGCGTGAGTGCGGCATTGATCTGAGCGTCTTCACTCTGTTCCGGCGAGTCGCCATCGGGGACGATGTAATTCTCGGCAATTTGGGCATCCTGCTGCGTGATGCGGACGATGCGACAACAGTTGATCCATTGCGCCTCCACCGAGGGTGTGATGCCCTGGTAATGCGGCCACGGGACGTGGTTGAACAGGCGGCCGATGGGCTGGACTTCGTCATCTGGACTGGCAGCGTTCTGGTTTTCCTGCTCGCTGCTGATCAGACGCAACAAGTCGTAGGTGAAGTTGTCCTCCACATCACGCCAATGGCCGCCGTAAGCCAGATTCACGCCCTGCCGCAAGAGCGGGCGGCCGAGGCGGAACAGGAGCTCCTTCAAATGCTCCAGACCGAGTCCGCGCGCCAGCAGATTGTCCCGCTCATAGGAAACGGAAAGCCCGACGAGAATCGGTTTCTTGGTGTTGGCGCGGTATCTGGCACTCGTCATGATTCGGCCTGCTCGAAGCTACGGAGGCTCAGGCGCGGGAAGCTCTCGCGAAGAACGTCCAGCTCGAGCCCCGACAATCCGCGCCCGGGATAAAGGACTTCGAGATCCTCTTTAGCATCCCGCACGCGGGGGATCTGCAAGAGTGTGGTCGGATCCGGCACCCAGTTGAGCACGATGCGGTTCACGGCATCCTGCGCCAGCCGCCCGACCGAGGAATGGTAGGAAGCCAGCAGCGCGTCGCGCAGTAGAGTGGTCACGATATGCTCCTCCTGGCCCTCGTCATCATCTGACCAGCGCATGATCCTCGCATTGCCGAATTCGGGGATTCCAAGGGTACGCCCTCCACCCTCCAGCGCATCCACGACCAGCACTGGGCTCAATCGCCAATGCTCGGCCAAGCCTTGCGCGCTCGTGCCCCGTTGCTGCCGCCGGAACAGCGACAGCTCGCGCCGGCACCAGGGACGGGTCGAGTAGCGCGCGCTGAGTACCGAAATGAGCGCAGCCGTATGTGTCTGGTCCAAATTGCGCTGGAGGACTTCCACGAATCCCGAGCCGAAGGGGATGTCGTTCTCATCGTAGAAAGCGGCAAGCTGCGTGTTGCCGTAGATGTAGTCGCGTATGCACCGCGCCGGATAGGTGCCGTCGGCCTTGGCATGACTGAGAAAGATCGTGACCTTGGGGCGCTGCTCTGTATCGGCAGCAATCGCTTCTGGGCCAGCGGGGCTCTCCTCTCGCCCTAGAAGTAGCCAGCATAGCGTCTCAGTAAGCTGCTTGAGCAGTGACCAGCTGACCCGTTCGATGACATCGGTCTCTGCATTGTCGTCTGGCGCGGGTGCAGCCAGTCCCGCCAGTCCCGCCGGGCGCAGAAAGTTCAGCGGCCGCAACGAATCCGGGACGTTATAGGCCGTCGAGTCCAGCGCCACGGGCAGCAGTACGCGCCTGCTTCCCGCTGCTGGGGTGAGGCTGAGTCGGGCCAGCCAGTAGCGCCAGCTGGCATCGGCGATCATATTGCAGTCGATCAGAAGCAGCGCGATCTGCAGGTTGGCCGCGCCGACGAGAGGCGCGAAGCCCTCGGGTCTCTCCTCCCCCGGCAATGGCGGCGGCAGGCCATCTGGTGCTTCGGGTGCCGGCAGACTGCGGTAGTATACCTCCGGTCCCAGGCCCGCACCTGGACGCAGCCAGTCGTATATCCGGCGCGCGAGTGCTTCCCCAAGCGAGCATGCTGGGTGCCAAAGCACGAAGATTTCCGGAATCATGGCTGTCATTGCCTTTGTCGACGAACCACACCAAGCATGTGGCCCGACCATAAGTAGCAGATAGGAACCTCAAGCGCCGTTACGCGTCCAACGGTTGGAAGGCGAGGTTAGCGGGAGCCAGAAGTTCGGGCAAGATCCGTGACGGGCCAGATGGACCGAAAAAGCGAACGCGGGAACCCGCGTCATTGAGGGTTTCGGGTGTCGCCCTTGTGAGCGATGAGCAAGCAGGTCTCTCGCCGTCGGGCTGATCCTGATCGATCTGCTTGTGGTCGTCCAGTTCCGCAGCTATCTGGTGCCGCTGGTGATCATGGCCCCGATCCCGCTGACTATCATCGGCACCCTACCCGGTCACGCCATCCTGGGGGCCAAGTTCACGGCAACTTCCATGATCGGCATGATTGCCCTGGCCGGCATCATCGTGCGCAACTCCATCCTGCTGGTGGACTTCATCAACCAGCAGGTGCGCACAGGCATGGACTTCGAGCAGGCGGTGATCCAATCGGCGGTTGTGCGCGCCAAGCCCATCGCCCTGACCGCAATCGCGGCTATGGCCGGAGCACTGTTCATCCTGGACGACCCGATCTTTTCCAGTCTTTCTGTGTCCCTATTGTTCGGCCTGTTCGTCTCCACCGTCCTGACCCTGGTGGTCATCCCGGTGGTCTACTACGGGGTCATGCGCAAGCGGGTGGAGTGGATTCGGACAGCGACGGGGTGATCTACAGAAATCATCGTTGCGCAGTGGTCTTGCTGCGCTTGGACGACCCGGACCGCTTGCGCGCCTGGCCCATGGCTCCTTCATCGCCGTCGTCGTCGGTGTCATTGCACCCAGCGGCATCACCGCTGGGCTCGGTCTTGGTGTCCATTCCGCTTGGCTTGAACTTCGGCTTCAAACGACTTCTCGTAGCTCTTGCTTTCACGATTCCTGGGTCGAACAGTATGGGTTAGACTCCGGTCGATACCGCTGGACCCACGGAGCCTGTTCGAGTGACTCGAAGAGAAAAGCTGCTCGAGAAAATGCGCAATAATCCGAGCAGTATCCGGTTTGGCGAAGTGGAGGCCCTTCTTCGGGCCGAAGGATTCGTGCTATTCAACCAGCGCGGCAGTCACCAAACCTGGCATCGCCGGGACAGCAGGTTGCTCACCCTTGTACGCCCTCACGGAGGGCGAAAGACGTGCCATCCCACCGACATTCGAAAGCTTCTGGAGGTGCTGGAATCATGATGGAAACGACCCACGAATATCGAAGCTACGTCTTCCTCATAAGTTACCAGCCTGAAGACCCTGTCTATGCGGTCGAATTCCCGGATATCCCGGAGATCATAACCAGTGGAGCGACCCTGACCGAGGCGTTCTCCAACGCCTGCGAAGCCCTCGACCTTCACCTGGAGAGCATCCAGAAGCTGGGGATGCCACTACCTTCTCCCCAACATCGACTGGTCATAGAGGCGGCGTGAACAACCCAGGTCGTCAGCCGAGGATCCTCTCCCGACAGCGTCGCACGCTCATCACGTCGAACCGTTCGCCATCGAAGAGGATTTTCTTCACGGGCGTTTTCTTGCCGACGCTTTCGCGCTCCAAGTAGTCGTCGATCCGCATCCAGCGGACCTCGCCTTCGGAATGGCGGATCACTCACAGTACCGGAAACGTCTGATCCATCCAGTAGCGGGCATGCCGCACGTCCTCGATGGTGAAGATCTCTGCACCGTCGCGCTTGCGCTCGCGCAGGTAAGAATCGCCCGACTTCAGTTAAGAGGTTGGGCCGACGGAGGAGGCCCAACAATCAGCCTGTTACGCGAGGCCCGGTGTTGGGCTTCGCTGCGCTCAGCCCAACCTCCACCGACATCTCGGGGCTCTTTGCGGCTTCGCGAGATATTCCCCTCACGCGGTGAAGTAGGAGTCCATGTAGAGATCGTCCCGGTTGTCCCGGTTGAGCGTACTGCGCAGATGGGCACGGGCGCGGAGCTTGTCGTTGGTCGGCTCGTGGGGGATTCCTCCGTACTGCCCCTCCCAGGTCGAGTTGACGGCTTTGTCTCTTTTCTTGCCTCCTTCGGGCAGGGGAAGCACCTTATAGAGCAGTCCGGCAGCCGGAGTGCCGTTGTGACTGACCTTCAGGTAGTGGACCGGCTCAAGCACGCCTTTCTCGTCCATGGTCCGCCAGCTCTCGAGCTGCGCATCCGCCGCGAAGAGTACTCTACGGCCTGTTCGAGATCTCCGAGGAGCTGGCCCAGGACCTGAGCCTACCGCAAAAGTTTGTTCGGCAGCCGCAGAACCCCTACGAGCACGGCCTCAAGTGGGACGGGGAGTGGCAGGTCACCTACGAGACCTTCCGCGACATCTGGTGAACTTCATGAACCAGCAGGTGCGCGCAGGCATGGAATTCGAGCGTGCGGTGATCCAATCGGCGGTGGTGCGCGCCAAGCCCATCGCCCTGACCGCCATCGCGGCCATGGCCGGAGCGCTCTTTATCCTGGACGACCCGATCTTTTCCGGTCTCGCTGTGTCCTTATTGTTCGGCTTGTTCGTCTCCACCGTCCTCACCCTGGTGGTCATCCCGGTGATCTACTACGGGGTCATGCGCAAGCGGGTGGAGTGGATTCGGGCGGGTACGGGGTGATCGTGCCAGGGAAGGGAGAAGAGCGTTCCTCCAGATCTTCCTTTGGCGCCTGGGATTCCCCTTGACGGTCCTCGGTGCCGAGTGGAAGATCGGGTGAATCGAGAGTATCCATCGATTGGCGAACAAGTCATGCTGACCGAATACATCGACGAAGCTCTGAGCCGTGCCCGCTACGAGCTCATCGACGATCCAGACGAGCCTTACTACGGTGAGATCCCCGATCTTCCTGGCGTTTGGGCGTCTGGGGCTACGCTGGAATCCTGCCGGACTCGGCTCAAAGATGTCATTGAAGGCTGGATACTGCTGAGCGTAAAGAAGTCCATACCCATCCCCCGTCTCGGCCAAGCGGAGATCAAGGAGATCGAAGCCGAGGCCGCCTGATGACGAGGCTGTCCCCTGTTTCCCACGCCGAATTGACCAGAAGGCTACGGGAGTTCGGATTCGATGGCCCTTATAGCGGTGGGAAGCACCTGTTCATGGTCAAAGGCGATCTGCGTCTGACTATCCCCAATCCCCATCGTAAGGAAATCGGTGCAGGTCTGTTGTCGCGTATATTGAGACAGGCATCAATCGAGCGGGAAGATTGGATTGCAGGATCTTAGCCGAGAGCCTTTCGTTGGGGGTCTGAGGTGGAGCCGCCCATGGGGAGTGTCGAACGAGCGGCGTTGGCCGCCGATCGATCAGAGCATCTGGCGAGCCTTCTCGAGACCGCGCAGCGAGCGCGTGCGTCCGACGTATCCATTCAGCGATTGCTCGTAGTTCCTGCTTGCAAGCTCGGGCTTTCCCGCGGACAGATAGACATCACCGAGGAGCTCCGCCATGGGCTGTACCGGGACGGCGGGGCCGTATTCCGGCGGGACGCTCGACTCGAGCTCGGCGGCTTCGCACAACCGCGCGAGCGCCTGCTCCGTGCGGCCGGCATCGAGATCGATCTGGGCGGCGAGGCCGAGGTAGAGGAGTCGCGGCGCCATGTCACGCCGGTTGCCCGCGCTCATGGGCTTGTCGCCGCCGATCCGCGCGAGCGCCTCCTCGGCACGCGGCAGCTCGCTGTGCTCGAGCGCGCGCACGCCCTGCACATACTGGTCCGTCGCGATCGTTACAGGGTCGAGGCCCTCGTAGTCCACTTCGATCATCGCGAAGCGGCTCGCCCAGTCTTCCGTGTCGACGATGTAGCCCGAGCGCGCATTGACGAAGTTGCGCGTGCTCATGTGTCCGCCAACGCGCAGGACCTGGTCCTCGATGAGGCCGAGCGTCTCGCGCGCCTCGTCGAGCTTTCCTTCCTGTGTCAGCGAGTAGTACTCGAAGTTGTGCAGCTGGAAGAAGCCGTCGAGAAAGATTTCGTGTGCTTCCGGTGAGCCGGTCGCCTCGAAGTCGGTAAAACCGTAGGTCTCCTGAGCTTGCGGGCGCTGGAGCGGCGCGAAATCCAGTGAGGCAACCCCCGTGATGGGACCGTGCAAGAGTTTGTCAGTCATCGTGTAACGCTCCCCCGAGTTGATCGCCGTTGTCCCGTCGGCTCCGTCAGCGGCGTGCTGGTAAGCCGTCGCAGGCGAGACGTCGATCGCATGCCAGCACAGCGTCCTCCTGGCGGCGTTAAAGCCTCCCTGCCGATTTCGACGGTCGGCCGGACTGCCGCGGGTCTCACTTGATAACGCGGGTAAGGCCGATCGGACCGAGGAGCACCCGGGGGTCGTGCGGTCACGCTGGCGAGCCTCGGCAAGGCCGGGGTCCGCCGAAGAGCTCATCCCTGTAGCCCGCCAATCCTCGGGAGCTTACCGCCATTCGCACAAGAATAGGGAATCGTTGGTTGGTACGGGAGTGCCCTGTTCCCGCAGTTGTTTGTAAATGAGGCGCGAACCGCATCTATCCAAAATGATGCGGTTCCTGCGTCACCGCATCCTACGCGCTGAAACTTACGCTGCTCCATCAACAACTGCCTCGTATCCAATCACAGACCGCCACAGTTGGCTGACTGATCCGTTGGTCTGTAGTGCCGACTTTTTGGATTCTATTCCCAGGATATCAATCTGTTACGCTTGTCCATCCCCCTGAGTTGCGGAAATCGGGCTATCGGCAAGCATCCGATTAACCATTAAAACCATATCATTTTTCTAGGATATTTGAGCTATAGTGAGATCATTGGGCTTGGTTTTTCAGGGGAGTCCTTTGACGGAGGGGGGGAGGCAAGAGAAATGCCTCGATCACAACCCAGAGTAAGGAGAAAACCGATGAAAGCGATCGCGACGTTGTTTACGACGAGCCTGTTTGTTGCTGGAGCGTACGCTGGCAGCGGCACCCTCGACATCTACGGTGACTTCGCAAAGGGAAACTCGGATCTTGCCGCGTGGTCGTCTTCCGGCGAGGAGATGACCGGCGTTCAGCCGGCAATCGGGGATGCCCCCTATGGACTCGGCAGCAGCCGAGACGACGCACTGTTCAGATCCGCTCCCGGAGAAGCTCCGGCGGCGAACCGGATCGACATCTACGGTGAGTTTGTAGGTCCGGATCTGCCGAACAGTTACTGAGACCCCGCGAGCGTTGTACCGCGTTTCGAAAGCTTCGTTGTATCAGTGCTAGTAAGCCGTCGATCCTCGGGGAATTGCCAATGGAATGGCTCTCCCGGAGGTCGACGATCGCACACTTGCTTCGACGTATCCCTTGGAGATTCGCATGGGCGTGCACCAGTTGGGTAAAACGATGGTGGCTCATGGCAACGGGATGTCCAAGTGGGCACTGATCAGTACCCTCGCGATTTTCGCCGGCGTCCTGCTCGGCACGGACGCTGTCCAGGGCGGAACTGATATTGCCGCACCGCCGGATGCCGCCCGCGCGCGAGAAGCCGCGGCAACTATCCGCAAAGACCTTACCCCCCTCATCCGGGCAGCCCAGAAACGGTTCGAGATCCCCGGCATGAGTGTCGTGCTGGTACGCGGCGGTGATGTACTCTGGTCGGAGGGATTCGGGCTGGCGGATGTGGCTGGGCAGCGAGCCGCTACCGCCGATACTCTCTATCGCGCGGGCTCCCTGGCCAAGCCTCTTACCGCCATCGCCGTCATGCAACTGGCGGAGAAGGGACGGATAGACATCGATCAGCCGCTCACTACCTATCTGCCCGCCTTCTCTATCCGCAGTCGATTCGACACATCAGCCGAGCGGATCACGGTGCGGAGCGTGCTGGCCCATCACGGGGGGCTGCCCACGGACCTTACAAAGGGGATGTGGACGAGCCAACCCTTTACAGCCGTGGCGACCAAGCTGCGGGAAGAGTACACCTGCTTCCCACCGAACCTGGTCTTCAGTTATTCCAACGCCGGCTACACCCTGCTGGGGCACCTGGTGCAGAAGGTATCCGGCATGCCCTACAGTCGGTACATGGAGCAGCAGGTGATGCGTCCCCTAGGGATGAGGCGTAGCGTCTTTCGATCGAGCGCGGTTGCTTCGAGGGATGTTGCCAAGGGTTACCGGGACGGTCGGGAGATGGTCCTGCTGCCGATACGAGATCTGCCGGCGGCGGGCCTCTCCGCCTCGGCGGCGGATCTCGGGCGCTTCATGCAGGCAATGCTCACCGGGCGAGCCCCGGAAGGACGGCCCTTTCTGGAGCCCGCCACCCTGAAGGAGATGCTCGCGCCGCAGAACGAGAACGTCGATTTGGACCTGGACCTGGTCGTGGGGCTGGGCTGGTTCCTCGAGAAGGATGGCATTCCCGGTGGCGGTATCACGGCTCGACATGGCGGAACTACCCTGGGCTTCAGCGCCGAGATGCTCCTGTTGCCGGAGAAGGGCCTGGGCGTGGCAGTCCTGGCCAACGGAGACGGGTCACGGAATGTGACGACCCAATTGGCCGAAGAGATCCTGACGCGCATCCTCGCGGAAAAGCCAATCCCCCTCCGGGAGGGCAATGGCATTCACTTAAGAGAAAAGCGTCATTCACTTAAGGAAACGCATCACATCTAGGTGTTGGAAGCACGCCATTTTCCAATAGGCTTCATGGAAACTCTGGGGTACTTCCTGCCGGGGCG
>Ga0210085_1000025_pt1 | contig 73220 bp, 75 predicted proteins | sample China_Galinas_PW_5_FD_184866 | JGI IMG/M metagenome (GOLD analysis project Ga0210085, IMG submission 184866) | Wetland microbial communities from San Francisco Bay, California, USA, that impact long-term carbon sequestration - China_Galinas_PWC_D1... | ecosystem: Environmental > Aquatic > Marine...
CTCCGGCGACAATCCGAGGCAATGGCACCGTGGAAGCTGCCTCTGCTCGTCGCCGCGATAGCGGTTCCCGTTGCGCTTGCGTTTGCCCTGGGCGGCGCAGCTGCCGGGGTTGCCGCGGGCGCTCTCGTGGCGGCGGCGATCGTCGTGGTGGCGGTGCGCCAGCGCCCGCTCGGACCGATCGGCGCGACGCCGGCTGAGGACGACGCGCGCCACGTGTTGCTCGTGCTCACCTGCTCCGTGGAGGAGCCGGGGGACGTGCGGCTTCTGCTTGCCGAAGCGGGGCTCGGCGGCGGCCGCGCCAGGGCGGATGTCCTCGTCCTCTCGCCGGCCAAGATCGGCTTCCTCGACCGCTGGGCCTCCGACATCGAGGCCGCCCGCGAGGCGGCGCAGCGCAACCTCGTCGCCACCGTCGCGGGGCTGGCGAAGGCCGGCGTCGTCGCCGAGGCCCGGGTCGGCGACGAGGACGTCGTCCAGGCGGTCGAAGATCAGCTGCAGAGCTTCGCCGCGAGCGAGGTGGTGCTGGTCAGCGAGGCCGGCGCCGACCACTCCGCTGCCGCAGCGGAGCTGCAGTCGCGCCTGCGTTCGGAGTTTCGCCTGATCGAGCTCGGCGGCGGCTGAGGTTCAGCAGGCGTGCGGGCGGGCGACCAGACGTGCCTCTATTTGAGTACCCATTGGGGGCACCCAACTCAAGGCACGTCCGGAGATTTGGACGCGTGGTCGTGCACGCGCAGCGTGTCGACCTCGAGCTCGCCGATCTTCAACCGCCCGATCGCGGCGCGCCCGATGGTTAGCCGCCCGACGCTGAGCCGGCCGATCGCGAAGCCACCGACCGCCGCGGCGCCAATGGCCAGCGCCCCGACCGCCATCGCACCGCGGGCTTTGGCGCCATCGGCCCCGGAGAGCAGTGCCCTGGGCCGAGCGACCCCGATCGCGTCTCTGCGTGCCACGGCCCAACCGTAGCGCGGCTAGCCTGCAACCGATGAGCGCAGGCCCGCCGACCCTGCTGGCGATCCAACACGTCCCCTGGGAGCCTCCGCACCGCATCCTCGGTGCCTGCGAGGGGCTTGAGGTGCGGACTGTGGAACCGCTGGCTGGGTGTGTGCTGCCGGACCATGCCGCGGTCTTGGGGGCGGTCGTCATGGGCGGGCCGATGAACGTCGACGAAGCCGAGCGCTACCCGCAGCTCGCGGAGGAGCGCGCCTGGCTGGCGGAGGCAGTGGACCTCGGGATGCCCGTGTTGGGAATCTGCCTCGGTGCGCAGCTGCTGGCCCGGGCGATCGGGGCGGCAGTGCGGCCCGGGGACGGCGCGGAGATCGGTTTCGCGCCGGTGCGGGTCGCGGATCCGGATGATCCGGTGCTCGGCTGCCTCGCACCGCGGACTCCGGTCCTGCACTGGCACGGCGACGTCTTCGACCTGCCCGCCGGCACCCAGCCGCTGGCCTCCTCCGAGCAGACCCCGCTGCAGGCCTTCCGCCGTGGCAATGCCTGGGGCATCCTCTTCCATCCGGAGGCCGATGCGGCGCTGGTCGACGCCTGGCTGAACGAGCCGACGATGCTCGCCGATGCGGAAGCAGCGCTCGGCCCCGACGCGGCCGACGCCCTGCGCCGCCAAGCCGCAGAGGGCGAGGCCGAGCTGATCGCCCGCTCGACTCCCGGCTTCGAGGCCTTCGCCGACCTGGTCGCCACCCGTCACCCCGTCCGATCGCCCACCGGGAAGCCCGGCAACCGCGCTAGATTGAAGACCGCGCGGTGGACGTAGCTCAGCTGGTAGAGCTCCTGGTTGTGATCCAGGCGGTCGCCGGTTCGAATCCGGTCGTCCACCCCTCAAGAAACCGCGCTCCGGCGCGGTTTCTGTCGTTTGAGCCAAGCTGGCGCTCAGTACTGCTCAGGACTGTCCGCCGACCGAATCCAGGAGCCGGTCAACCTCCAAATGCGCGAGCCGCTCCTTCGCGGCGACACCCCGAAGGGAACACAGCAGGTCACGCACCTTGGCGAGCACAACAGGATCGGAGCTCGCATTCCGGCAAACCTGCTCAAACCCGAGTGCCACGAGTTGGTCAAATTCGGCAGTCTCTGCGACGAGACGGGGCCGTCCACCCTCGTCCAGTCGGATACGACTAGGGGGACGGGTGGGGGCGAAGCGCACGAGTCCAGCGCTCATGGCCTCGACGGCATTACATGCCGTAGTTGGGTCATTGATCCCGAGCGAGAGACCCTTGAGTGCAACGTCGGCGAGCTGGCGAACGGGAAAGGCAGGGTCCTGCGGAAGAGTCCGTTGGCTCCCCAACACGAAATACGGCGCCAGCTGCTCCTCGGCTGCGTTCTCCGGCGCAGAACCTGGTTTCCACACCTCGGCCAGGGTCTGTCCGGGAAGGACGTACGAACCGACGGCGACGGATTGGTGGACGAGCAGATCGAGCTCCTCGGCAAGCGCGATAATCGCCCCCCCATGCACAACGACGAGGAAGCCCTCGTCCTTGCTGCAGATCGCAATCGGCTCCGCGATCTTCTTCATCTTTTCCGTCTCGGCTCGAGCTGCCGCGTCATCGTCGGGCTCGATCCCGACTCCGGCCGGGTAGGGGTGCGTGCTGCTCGCAGTGAGCCTGATCCTGGCGCTGCTCTACTGGGCTTCTCCCAATGTCAAGCATCCGGGCGTCAGCTGGCTGACGCCAGGCTCGCTGCTGGCGGTGATGCTGTGGCTGATCGCGTCCGCCGCCTTCGCCTTCTACGTCGCCAACTTTGGCTCCTACAACGAGACCTACGGCGCGATGGCCGCGCCGATCATCTTCCTGATCTGGCTCTGGATTTCCAACATCGCGGTCCTGCTCGGCGCCGAGCTCAACGCCGAGCTGGAGCGCGGGCGTGAGATTGAGCGCGGCGCGCCGGCCGACCGCGAGCCGGCAATGGAACCCCGTGACACTAGGAAGATGGAGTCGTAAGGAGCAGGCCCCGACAGAAGCGCTGGTTGTAATGGCGGTTGTCCACCCCTAGTTGATGTAGGCTTGTTGTACGCCGTTCAAGGCGTTGGTCGACGAGGCACCTGGCCGGTCGATCAGTGAGCAGTCAGAGCGCATCTTGTGGCAGCGCCGCCTCCGGGCGGTCGTGTGCTGAGGAGCAGCTGACCTCAGCAGCACCCACAGGGCCCGCACCGATGCCGCAACCATTCGTCAACATGCCCGCTCGCCTGAGGCTGCCGTCGGCCAAGCTGCTGCGGGTCGAGCTGCTCGCCGGGCTCGTCGTCGCCCTCGCCCTGATCCCCGAGGCGATCTCCTTCTCGATCATCGCCGGGGTCGACCCGCGGGTCGGCCTATTCGCCTCATTCACGCTGGCCGTCACGATCGCGATCGTGGGCGGTCGTCCGGCGATGATCTCCGCCGCCACGGGGGCGATGGCGCTGGTCGTCGTCGGCCTGGTCAAGGAGCACGGGGTGGAGTACCTGTTGGCGGCGACGATCCTGGCCGGCTTCATCCAGATCACGCTGGGGCTGCTCGGTGTCCCGAAACTAATGCGCTTCGTGCCGCGCTCGGTGATGACGGGCTTCGTCAACGCGCTGGCGATCCTGATCTTCCTCGCCCAGGTGCCCCATCTCGTCGCGGGCGGCGGTCTTGGCCTGCTGCTCGTCATCGGGGGCCTGGGCCTGATCTTCCTCGTGCCGCGGCTGACCGAAGCGATCCCGGCGCCCCTCGTCGCGATCGTCGTCCTGACGCTGGCCGCAGTCTTCGGCGGGCTCCACGTGCCGACCGTCGGCGAGGAGGGCGCCCTGCCCGATTCGCTGCCGATCCTCGGCATCCCCGCGGTCCCGCTCTCGTTCGGGACGCTGGCGATCGTCGCCCCGTATTCGCTCACCCTGGCGGTGGTCGGGCTCCTGGAGTCGCTGATGACCGCGAAGCTCGTCGACGACATCACCGAGACCCGCTCGGACCACGAACGGGAGGCCCGCGGCCAGGGGATCGCCAACGTCGTCACCGGCTTTTTCGGCGGCATGGCCGGCTGCGCGATGATCGGCCAGACGATGATCAACGTGAAGGCCTCGGGCGCCCGGACCCGGCTTTCGACGTTTGCCGCGGGAGCGTTCCTGCTGATCCTTGTCGTCGGCCTCGGCGGCATCGTCGCCGTGATTCCGATGGCGGCCCTGGTCGCGGTGATGATCCTCGTCTCGGTCTCAACCTTCGACTGGCACAGCATCGCTCCGTCGACGCTCAAGCGGATGCCCACCGGTGAGACCGTGGTCATGCTCGTCACCGTCGCCGGCACCGTTGCGACCGACAACCTGGCGATCGGCGTTGGCCTCGGCGTGCTCACCGCGATGGCGCTGTTCGCCCGCCGCGTCGCCCACCTGGTCGACGTCGACAGGGTGCTCGACCCCGACGGTGCCACCTGCATCTACTCGGTGACGGGCGAGCTCTTCTTCGCCTCCGACCAGGAGTTCATCGACTCCTTCGACTTCCCGGGCGATCCGCCGCGGGTGATTGTCGACCTCTCCCGCGCCCACATCTGGGACGCCTCCGCGGTGGCGGCGCTGGACGCGATCGAAACCCACTACGCTCGCCACGGCGTCGAGGTCGAGATCACCGGCCTCAACAGACGCAGCGAGGAGCTACACGCGAGCCTCTCCGGGCAGCTGCCAGTATCGGCCGGGTGACCGCTCAGCGCAGCTCGTCGAGCGATTTGACCTCGAGGTCGAACGGCTCGTCGGCGGCGCGGCGGCGGCGGAAGGGAGAGACGATCACGCGGTGGGTCTCGCCGCAGGGGCAGGGGACTTCGATCGGCGACGTATCCGCGGCCGGGTCGGCGTCCACCTTGAGCCGCATCAGCTTGCCCTCGGTTTTGCAGCCGAAGGAGATGACCCAGCCGTGATCCTGGCGCTCGGCGCGTTTCTTCGTGCGGCGCGGTTGGGGCACGCGTGCATACTCGCGCTTTCCCGTCGGGTCCGGCGTTCCGCATAACCTTCCGACGATGCGACTCAGTCCTGTCTCAGCCGTGCTCTTGGCGGCGCTGCTCGCGGTCGGCCTCGTCCTGGGGGGGTGTTCGGCCGAGTTCAGCGTCGGCGACTCCGAAGCCTCGGGCGAGGAAATCGCCGAGGAAATCCAGGGCGGCTACGCCGACCGCACCGAGATCGAGTTGCCGCGGCTGACCTGCGAAGGCGTTGAGTCCGAAATCGGTGCGCGGTTCAGCTGCTCGGGCCGCAACGCCCGTAGCGTCCAGCTCGAGATCGCCGGCAAGGTGACCGACACCGACGGCGACGGGTTCGATTACAACTGGCGTGTGGTCGAAGCGGTCGCCCCCGGTGTCCTCTACGAGCGCGCCCTGCGGCGCTCGCTCGAAGCAGAAGGCGTCGGGATCGCCGAGGTGCGCTGCCCGGTCGAGGTCGAGGTGGAGACCGGTACGACCGTGCACTGCGAGGCGACCGACAAGAACGACTCCAGCCGCGGCGTGACGCTGAAGCTGACCGACCTTGACGGCGGATTTGACTACGCCGTGGACGGTGCGCCGTCGTCGCAGGCCGGCTCGGCCTCCTAGAGGGCTCGATGGCCGGCGATCAACCCGCCGGCACCCGCCGCGCAGTCGTCGTCGGGGCGCTCGGGACGATCATCGAGTGGTACGACTTCAGCCTCTACGTCTTTCTGGCGCCGGTCTACGCACGGGTCTTCTTCCCGGGCGAGGCGGGGCTCGACGGGGTCGTGGTCACGCTCGCGCTCTTCGCTGTCGCCTACCTGGCGCGGCCGGTCGGAGCGATCGTCTTTGGCCACTTCGGCGACCGGATCGGCCGCCGCGGGGCGCTACTCGCCTCGGCCTCGATCATGAGCGTCGCACTGCTGCTCAACGGGCTGCTGCCGAGTGAGGCGAGCATCGGCATCCTTGCCCCGATCGGGCTGTTCCTGCTGCGCTTGGCGATGGGCTTCGCGGTCGGTGGCGAGTACAGCGGCATCCTCGTCTACCTGCTGGAGACGGCGAGCGCCCGCCAGCGCGGCCTCGTCGTCAGCTTCGCCCCGGCCGCCTCGGGGGTCGGCACGCTGCTCGCGGTCGGCTGCACCGCGATCGTCGGTGCCGTGCTCAGCCAACAGCAGCTCGACGATTGGGGCTGGCGCATCCCGGTGCTCTTCGGCGCCGTCCTGGCGGTCTCGATCCTCGGCCTGCGAACCTCGCTGGCCGAGACGCCGGCCTTCCGCCGCATGCGCGAAGCGGGGGCGATCTCCCGCCATCCGGTGCGGGACGCCCTGGTCCGGGCGCGCTGGGCGGTGCTCGTCGCCTTTGTGCTCTCCGCCGTCGGCTCGGTCGCCTACTACCTCGGCATCACCTACGTGCCGACCTTCCTCCAGTCCTTCGGCGACGTCTCGCACGGCGACGCGCTCATCTGGTCGACCGTCGCCGCCGCCGTCTACGTCGGGGTCACCCCGCTGGCCGGCTGGTGGGCGGACGCCGGCGGCCGTCGCACGACGCTCGTGGTCACCGCCGTCTTACTCGTCGTCACCTCGATTCCGTTCTTCGCCCTGCTCGACGCCGGCCTGGCCTCGCTGCAGATCGGCGCCGCGATCGCGCTCGCGGTCGTGGTCGCGACCTGGGTCGCAATCGCCTCAGTCGCGATCCCGGAGCAATTCGGCGCTGCGGATCGCTTCAGCGGCCTCGCCGTCGGCTACAACATCGCCACGGCCATCTTCGGCGGCCTCTCGCCGCTCGCCGCCACGCTGCTCGTCCGGGCGACCGGCTGGGACTTCGCCCCGGGCCTGATGCTCGCCGCCGTCGCCCTGGTGGCGTTGCCGGTGATCCTCGGCCTGCCCGAGACCGCGCGCCGGCCGCTGCGCGGGGAAGCCGGTGTCGCGGACGGTTCCGGATCGCCCGGTGCAATGGTTTGAGCCGCATATGAAGCCCTCCGAAGTGAGTCTCGCCGCCGAACATTCGCCCGACGCTGTGCGGCGCAGGCTCGGCGCACCGCACTCGATCAGCTACCTGCGCGACTTCATCTACGGCGCGATCGACGGGGCGGTGACCACGTTCGCGGTCGTGGCCGGGGTCCAGGGAGCCGATCTGAGCGCCAGCGTCCTGCTGATCCTCGGCGGCGCCAACCTGATCGCCGACGGGTTCAGCATGGCGGTGAGCAACTTCCTCGGCCTGCGCGCGGAGCGCCAGCAGATCGAGCGGGCGAGACTCGACGAGGAGCGCCAGGTCAGCACGATCCCCGAGGGCGAGCGCGAGGAGATCCGCCAGATCTTTGCTGCCAAGGGCTTCGAGGGCGCGGATCTGGAGCGCGTGGTCGAGGTGATCACCGCCGACCGCGACCTGTGGGTCAGCACGATGCTGAACGAGGAGCTCGGCCTGGGCGGCGTCAGGCCGAAGCCGCTGCGGGCCGGGGGCACCACCTTCCTTGCCTTCCTCGCGGTCGGCTCGCTGCCGCTGATCGCTTTCGCGGCCGACGCGATCGCCGCCGACGGCCTCGCGCACGCCTTCGCCTGGAGCGCAGCGATGACCGGCGTCGCCTTCTTCGCCGTCGGCAGCCTCAAGGCCCGCTTCGTTGAGCAGGCCTGGTGGCGTGCCGGCCTGGAGACGCTGATCATCGGCGGTGCCGCCGCGCTGCTCGCCTACGCGACCGGCGCCATCCTCGCCGCGATCGTCTGAGCGGCGCAAATTCACCGGCCTCCGTCTCGTCATGGCTACCGTTGGCCGATGACCCCCACGGTCGATGAGCTGACGGTTGCCGACGCTCCAGCGGCCTGGGCGGCGCTGGGGTTTGCGGTCGACGGCGATACCTGCGTTTTCGGCGAGGTGCGGGTTCGCCTGGCGGGAATCGATGCGGGGAAGGGGATCGCCGGCTGGACGGTGCGCGGGCTCGCGTCGACCGAGCTGGACGGGCTGCCGACGACGGGCTCGGAGCGCGAGCCGCCGCTCGCTTCGCCGCCGCACCCCAACGGCGTCGCCGGGCTCGACCACGTCGTCGCGATCGCGCCGCAGCTCGAGCGGACGGTCGACGCGCTGCAGACCGCCGGGCTGGACCTCCGGCGCATCCGTGAGGAGCCGACGCCGGCCGGTGCCCCGCGCCAGGCCTTCTTCCGGCTCGGCCCGACGATTCTCGAGGTCGTCCAGGAGCCGCCCGAGGCGATCGAGCGCGGCGGCGGCAGCGACCGGCCGGCCTTCTTCTGGGGCCTCGCCTTTGTCGCGCCGGATCTGGATGCGACCGTGGCCGGGCTCGGGGAGGAGAAGGCCAGCGAGGTCCGGGATGCCGTCCAGCCGGGTCGCCGCATCGCAACGCTGCGCCGCGCCGCCGGCATCTCAGTGCCCGTAGCGCTGATCACTCCGCGGCCCTGAATTCCACGCCGCCGGCTCGACCCGCTTCGCTAACGGAAAGCCCGGCCCGCGCCGATAGGGCAGCATGCCGATCCCCCGCGCAGCGTTCCGCTTCATGTCCACCCGCTTGTTTGCGGCGCTGATGATCTGTTTGCGGCGCTGACGATCGTGGCGGTGGGAGCGCTCGCCGGACCATCGCTCTCCATGGCCTCCCCGGCGCCCGCCGTACTGACCCTGAAGACGGTCAAGGTCGGCGCCCCGGGCAATCCCTCGGTCGGCATCGTTCCCTTTGCGGACGCGATCTACGCGTCGTGCGCGGAAGCGCCCCAGTCGATGCCCGCTTGCCAACAGGTCGGCGGCGTCCCGTACCGCTATGGCATCGGCCAGCTCGAGGTCACCGTCGCCCAGTGGGTGGCGTTCCTCAACACGGTCGACCCGCTCGGCCGCAACCGGCGCCGCCTCTACAGCTCTACCGAGAGCTCCTCGGCCTGGCCCAAGTTCGGGCAGGTCGACTTCGCCGCCAGGGCCCGGGCGGGACGGCACTACCGCGTCGCCTCGCCGGAATGGGCCCGCAAGCCATACGGCTTCGCCAACTTCCTGCGCACGGCGCGCTTCGTCAACTCGCTCTACAACGGCAGGCTGCTCGCCAAGCACGCCGGCGTGAACGGCGGCTTCCGCTACGTCACCTATCGGGTCCGCCTCTCGAGGCGCACCGAGGGCGGGATGTACAGGCTGACCAAGCGTGCGGCCACCCGCTCGCACAAGACCGGCTTCGTCGTGCCGAGCCAGAACGAGTGGATCAAGGCCGCCTACTACGACCGCGCCGGCGGCGGCACCTACTCCTACTGGAAGTACCCGACCAACCCCGGCGTCTTCGGCGATGGCGACGCGACCGCGCCCAGCGCGACCGTGCTCAACCCGGAGAACGGCAACGTGACCAACTCCGTGACACAGCCGCTGGCGACCTTCCACGCCGCCGAACAGCCGGCGCCAAGCTGGTGCCCGGCGGCGGTCGGCACCGAAGCCTGCGCTGACGTCAACCCGTTCGGCTTCGACCCGACGGCCTATGCCAAGGCCTATCAGGGCAGTGTCGGCACGGTCGGCCAGGCCCGCACTGTCTCGCCCTGGGGGACTCTCGACCAGGGCGGCAACGTGGTCGAGTGGACCGACACGATCACCCCGCCGCCCTCGGGGCGCAGCGGCGGCCGCATCTGGCGACGGCTGCACGGCGGCATCGCCAATGCCCCCGTCTACCAACTCTGGCTCTCGGCCATCGGCCTCCAGCCGCAGGACAACACCTTCTTCACCGCCACCTACCCGTGGCTGGGAATTCGCATCGGCGTGCTCGGCAACCTCCGGCCGAGCCGGCGCTGAGCGCACTTCGCGCCTCACTCGAACAGCTCATCCATGCGCAGGGCGGCGTGGCGGGAAGACGCAGGTTTCAGCATGCATCCGGGGTAGGTCAGACCCCGTCTCGGACGCCGCCCATCTCGCTGAACACGGCGGTGACGCCGTCGCCCTCGCGCAGCTCGTCGGCGATCACGTGCGTGACGGCGTTGATCAATGCGAGGTGGGTGAAGGCCTGGGGGAAGTTGCCGAGATGGCGGGAGCTTTCCGCCTCGAGCTCCTCGGCGTAGAGGTCGAGCCACCCGGCTGACTCGAGCAGGCGCTCGCAGAGCTCCCGCGCCCGAGCGCACTCGCCGATCTCCGAGAGCGCCGAGACGAGCCAGAAGGAGCAGATCAGGAAGGTGCCCTCCTCGCCGCTGAGGCCGTCGTCGGTCTCCTCGACCTTGTAACGGAGGACGAGGCCGTGTTCGGTCAGCTCGTCGGCGATCGCTTCAACGGTCGCGCGCACCCGCGGGTCGTCCGGGGGAAGGAAGCGCAGCAGCGGGATCAGCAGGGTCGAGGCGTCAAGGGCGTCGGTCTCGTAGTGCTGGCGGAAGACGCCGTCGCGGACGCCGCGCTCGAGGATCTCGGCGTGGATCTCGGCCGCCGTCGCTTCCCACTCGCCGGCCAGGTCGTCGATGCCGACGCTGCGGGCGAGGCGAGCGCCACGGTCGACCGCGACCCAGATCATCAGCTTTGAGGAGACGTAGTGCTGCGGCTCGCCGCGCGACTCCCAGATCCCCTGGTCCGGGTGGGGCCAGGCCTCGATTGCGGCTTCGACCTGGGCGCGGATCAGCGCCCGGTCCGAGGGCTCGCCGGCGCCTTTCAGCGCTTTCTCGTGCAGGTAGATCGAGTCGAGCAGGGCGCCCCAGACATCGTTCTGGCGCTGGTCGAAGGCGCCGTTGCCGATCCGCACCGGCCGCGCCCCGCCGTAGCCTTCGAGGTGGTCGAGGGTGCTCTCGGTCAGCTCCTTCTCGCCGCCGATCCCGTACATGATCTGCAGTCGCGGGTCCTTGCGGCAGATCGTGACGATGAAGCGCATGAAGTCGCGCGCCTCCTGGTCGAAGCCGAGCGTGTGCAGGGCCCAGAGGCTGAAGGTCGAGTCGCGGATCCAGCTGAAGCGGTAGTCCCAGTTGCGTTCGCCGCCGGGGGCCTCGGGCAGCGAGGTGGTCGGCGCGGCGAGAATCGCGCCGCTCGGCGCGTAGGTCAGCCCCTTCAGGACCAGCGCCGAGCGCTGCAGGTGGACGCGCCAGGGGTGGTCGGGGAACTTGCCGTCGCGCAGCCATTTGCGCCAAAAATCTTCGGTCGAATCGAGCCGCTCGAGCGCCTCCGGGGCGCTGCGCGGGCCCCCGAGGTCGCCGGCGCCCCAGGTCAGCGCGCAGAAGGCGGTCTCGCCTTCGCGCAGCTTGACCTCGCCGCGCGCCGCGCCTTCGGCGAGCGAGAGCTCCATGTCGCTGGTCAGGTGCAGCTCGATACCGTCGCCGGCAGCGCGCGCCTCGCCCAGCTGGCCGCCGCTCCAGCTGGCCGCCTCGGCGCCGTATTCCAGGCGCGGCAGGCACTCCATCCCCATCGTGGCCTCGCCGTCGATGCAGGTCATCGTGCGCAGCAGCGAGTGGTCGGATTCGTGCTCGGTGCGCGGCCGCGAGCCGGGCCCTTCCTGCTCGACCCAGTCACCGATCGTGAGCGCGTCATGGACGACGACCCAGCCCGTGTCGGTGACCCAGGTCGTCTCGATCACCAGCGTGCCCGGCTCATAGCGGCGGCTGATCGGGACGAGGACACCGTGCGGCTTCAGCCTGAAGTGGCCGGCGCCGCGGTCGAGCAGCGCCGCGAAGGCGCTGGGCGAATCGAAGCGCGGCAGGCAGAGCCACTCGACCGCGCCGTCGTAGGAGACCAGGGCGCTGGTGTGGCAGTCGGAGAGAAAGCCGTAGCTGCCGATCGGGGGGAAGCGGTTCGGACCGGCGCTCACGAGGCTGCCAAGCTACCACCGTGAGCTTTCCCATCGCCCACGTGGCCGGCGCCTTCGTGCCGCTCGAGGTCTTCCCGATCACCGCCGCCGGCATCCTCTACTGGCACCGCGCGATGGTCCTCTCGTGGGACGGGCGGCCGGTGCCGTTGTGGCGCCAGCTCTGCTTTGGCGCCGGGCTGGCGACGATCGCGCTGGCGCTGTTCAGCCCGATCGGCCACGTCTCCGAGGAGCTCGTGATCGCCCACATGGGCGAGCATCTCCTGATCGGCGACGTCGCCTCGCTGCTGCTCGTGCTGGGCCTAACCAGATCGCTGCTGCAGCCGCTGCTGGCGATCCGCGTCTTCAACCGCCTGCAGATCCTCGCCCACCCGCTGGTCGCCTTCCCACTCTGGGCGGTCAACCTCTTCTTCTGGCACATCCCGGCCCTCTACCAGGATGCCTACGGCACCGCTCCGGTGCACGCGCTCGAGCACACGACCTTCCTCTTCTTCGGCTGTCTGATGTGGATGTCGGTATTCGGGCCGTTGCCGAAGCCGGCCTGGTTCAGCGCCGGCTGGAAGGTCGGCTACGTGATCGCGGTGCGCTTCACCGGGGCGATTCTCGGCAACGTGCTGATGTGGTCGGGCGCGGTGCTCTACCCGATCTACGCCCCGGGAGAGCGTTACTGGGGAATCTCGCCGATCGCCGACCAGAGCACCGCCGGCGTGATCATGATGATCGAGGGCACCTTCCTCGCGCTGGGCGTGCTCGCCTGGGTCTTCTTCGAAGTCGCCCGCGAAGGGACCGAAAAGCAGGACCTGCTCGACCTTGCCCGTGAGCGCGGCGTGGAGCTCGACGAGCGCCGCGCCCAGCGCGCCGTCGCCGCCGGTCACGGGGCGCTGCTCGGGCAACGCCTCAGCGCCGCGGATGAGCATGAGCCCGACCGCGTCTGAGCGGCGGCTGCTGCCGCTGCTGGTCTTCGTCGTCGGCGCTGCCAGCCTCGGCGCCGAGATCGCCGCGGCGCGCCTGCTGGCGCCCTACTTCGGCGCCTCGACGATCGTTTGGGCGAACACGATCGGCGTCGTCCTCGTCGCGCTCTCGGTCGGCTACTGGTTCGGCGGTCGCTTCGCCGATCGCCACCCGCACATGCGTGGGCTCTGTCTGCTGGTCCTCGTCGCGGCGCTGCTGATCGCCGCCGTGCCCTTTCTCTCGCGCCCCTTCCTCGGCTTCTCCGTCGACGCCTTCGACAGCGTCTCGGTCGGTGGCTTCGCCGGCTCGCTGTTCGGCGTGCTCGTGCTCGTCGCCGTGCCGGTGACGCTGCTCGGCGCAGCGGCGCCCTGGGCCGTGCGCCTGGCCGTCGGCGACCTCGACCGCTCGGGTGAGACCGTCGGTAGGCTCTACGCGATCTCGACCGCGGGCTCGCTGCTGGGGACGATGGCCTCGGCGCTGCTGCTGATCCCGCTGCTGGGCACGCAGCGGACCTTCCTCGTCTTCGCGCTGGCGCTGGCCCTGGTTGCGGTCGCCGGTATCGGCTGGCGCTACGCGGCGCTGCCCGCGGCGCTGGCGCTGGCGATCTCGATCCCGGCCGGCACGATCAAGGCGGCGGACACCGGCACGGTCCTGGACGAGAGGGAGACCACCCACCAATACGCCCGCGTGGTCGAACGGTCCGACGGCTCGCGCGTGCTGGAGCTGAATGAGGGCCAGGCCGTGCACTCGCTCTACCGGCCGGGGAGCTACCTGACCGGCGATTACTGGGATGGCCATCTCTGGCTGCCCTTTGCCGCGCGGGACGACGCGCCGCGGCGGATTGCGATCCTCGGCAACGCCGGCGGCACCGTCGCCCGCGCCTACGGCCACTACTTCCCGCGCACCGCGGTCGACGCGGTCGAGATCGACGGCGAGCTGACCGAGCTCGGCCGCCGCTACCTTGACCTGCGCAACCCGCGCATGCGCGTCTTCGCCGAGGACGCACGGCCGTGGCTGGAGCGCTCGGGCCGCGACTACGACGCGATCATGGTCGACGCCTACCGCCAGCCCTACATCCCCTTCTACCTGACCACCCGCGAGTTCTTCGAGCTGGCGCGGGAGCGGCTGGCGCCGGGCGGGGTCGCGATCGTCAACGTCGGCCACCCCGAGGGCAGCGACGAACTCGAGCGCGTGCTTGGCCGGACGATGGCGTCGGCCTTTCCCACTGTCCTGCGCGACCAGATCGAGCCGACCAACACGCTGTTGGTGGCGGGGGAGGGGTCGCTCTCGGGGGCACGGTTGCGGGCGGCCGCCGCGACGCTGCCGGAGGAGTTGCGGGCGCCGGCGCGCGAGTCCGCCGCCCGTCTCGCGCCGCGCCTGCCCGGCGGCGAGGTCTACAGCGACGACCGCGCTCCGGTCGAGTGGCTGGTCGATTCTTCCCTGCTGGAATATGCGACCGATGAATAGGGCGCGGGCATGGTTGGTGACGGGGCCGCCGGGGCGCGGCCTCGCCTTCGCGATCGACTTCGCCGCAGCCCTGCGCCGCCTGATCTTCGACAGATGAGCATTTTGGGGGTCCGTAGGCCCCTCCATGTATCCATCGTGGGGCGATTCCTCTAGGGTCCCGCGCTCGCAATGGACCCGAAAGTTTCAGAGCTGCCCGGCTCGCGCGTCAGCGTCGAGGTCGAGGTTCCGGCCGCCGACGTCGATCGCGCCGTCAACCGCGCCGCCCGCGCCCTCGCGCGGGAGATGCGCATGCCCGGCTTCCGCAAGGGCAAGGCGCCGCCGTCGCTGGTGATCCAGCGGGTCGGCTTCGCCGCCGTGCTCGAGGAGACGATCCGCGAGGCGCTGCCGGAGTGGTACGAAAAGGCGCTGCTCGGCTCGGGCATCGCCCCGGTCGGCGATCCCAGCGTCGAGGTCGTGTCCACTCCCGAGGATGAGGGCCAGCCGCTTGCCTTCAAGTTCGAGATCGGCGTGCGGCCCGAGGCCGAGCTGGGCGAGTACAAGGGCCTCGAGGTGGGCAGGGCCGAGCCGCAGCCGCCGGAGGAGATGGTCGAGCGCGAGATCGAGCGCCTTCGCGAGGGCTTCGCCAAACTCGAGCCGGTCAACCGCGCCGCCGCCGACGGCGACGTGCTGCTGGTCGACTTCGAGGGGCTGGTCGACGGCAAGGCCTTTGAGGGGGGCAAGGCGAACGACTACCTGCTCGAGCTTGGCGGCGGCCAGCTGATCGAGGGCTTCGAGGAGCAGCTGAGCGGCGCCACCGGCGGCGAGACGCGCAAGGTCGAAGTCGGCTTTCCCGACGACTACCAGGCGGAGGAGCTGGCCGGCGAAGACGCCGTCTTCACGGTCGAGGTCAAGGAGGTCCGCGAGAAGGCCCTGCCCGAGCTCGACGACGACTTCGCCGCCGAAGCCTCCGAGTTCGACAGCGTCGACGAGTTGCGCGACGACATCGCCAAGCGCCTCGCCGAGGCGGTCGGTGAGCGCGCGGAGCAGGACTTCCGCGTCGCCGCCGTTGACGCCGCCGCGGCGGAGGCGAAGCTCGATCTGCCCGAGGAGCTGGCGACCGCGCGCGCGACCGAGCGCTGGGAGCGGGTGGAACGCCAGCTCGCCCAGCGCGGCATGAACGCCGAGTCCTACCTGCAGATGCAGGGCAAAACCCGCGAGCAGACGATCGAGGAGTCGAGGCCGGAGGCCGAAGCCGAGCTGAAGCGCGAGGCGGTGCTGGCGGCGATCGCCGACGCCGAGGGAATCGAGGTCTCCGAGGAGGAGATGGTCGAGGCGCTCGAGCACCCGGCCGAGCACGAGCGTACGACACCCGAGAAGCTGCTCAAGCGCCTGCGCGAGAGCGGCCGCGACACGATGATTCGCGACGACATCCGCTTCCGCAAGGCGATCGACCTGGTCGCCGAATCCGCCGTGCCGATCGCTCTCGAGCAGGCCGAGGCGCGCGAGCAGATCTGGACGCCGGAGAAGGAGCGCGAGGAGAAAGGGGAGTTGTGGACGCCCGACTCCGAGTGACGACGGCGGGTCATGGCCCTTCTATAGAGTGCGCGCCATGAGCCCACTTGTACCGATGGTGGTCGAGCAGACCTCGCGCGGCGAGCGCTCCTTCGACATCTACTCGCGCCTGCTGAACGAGCGGATCATCTTCCTCGGCACGCAGGTCAACCAGGAAATCGCCAACCTGATCGTCGCCCAGCTGCTGCACCTCGAGTCCGAGGATCCGGACAAGGACATCAGCATCTACGTCAACTCTCCCGGCGGCGACGTCTACGCCGGCCTGGCGATCTACGACACGATGCAGTTCATCAAGCCCGATGTGCAGACGATCTGCGTCGGCATCGCGATGAGCATGGGCGCCCTGCTTCTCGCCGGCGGCGCCGCCGGCAAGCGGATGGCGCTGCCCAACTCAAAGATCCTCATCCACCAGGTCTCGGCCGGTTTCCAGGGTCAGGCCGCGGACATCGAGATCCACGCCAAAGAGATCATCGACACCCGCCGCCGCCTCGACGAGATCATCGCCAAACACACCGGCCAGCCCTTCGACAAAGTCACGACCGACACCGATCGCGACTACTTCATGACCGCGGAGGAGGCGAAGGAGTACAGCATCGTCGACCGCGTCATCGAACACCATTAGCGCCCCAGCGCTATAGGTGTAGCTCGTACTCGATCGAGGGCTCGCTCTCGGTGGGGAGGCTGTCGTATAGGCGGCGGGCCGGCTTGTTGTCTGGGCTCGTGACCCATTCGAGCTGGCGGGCGCCGCGCTCGCGGGCGACCTCCGCGCTTGCCTCGATCAGGGCGCGGCCGACGCCGCCGCTGCGCTGGGACTCGACCACGTAGAGGTCATTCATCAGCACCGTCTCGGCCGGGATCAGCGAGCTGAGGTGCCAGTAGAGGCAGGCGTAGCCGGCCGGTTCCTCGCCACGCCAGGCGCCGAGCAGCATCCCGTCCTCGCTCGGCGCGAGGAATCGGGAGAAGAAGGCGCGGTTGCGCTCCTCGCCGACCCCCTCGACCTCGTAGAAGCGCTGGTAGGCGGCGATCAGCGGCAGCAGCGCCTCCAGCTGCTGGGCGGAGACGGGCTCGATACGGATCGCGACCGGCATCGGCGCCACCGTATCGCCGCCCGCAAGGCTTCGCCCGCGGGAAGGTTCCGCCGCGCGCTCGGAGTAGACGACGGGACCGACAGGGCCGGCTTGCAGTCCCGTCTAAGCTTTGGGGCTGCGACGCCGGTAGGCGACTACCAGCCCCGCAAGGAGGGATTTACCGCTTTGGCACGTCCCACAGACTCGAACGAGCAGCTCCTCTGCAGCTTCTGCGGCAAGTCGCAGCGCCAGGTCAAGAAGCTGATCGCCGGCCCCGGCGTCTACATCTGCGACGAGTGCATCGACCTCTGCAACGAGATCATCGACGAGGAGCTGGCCCCGCCCGGCAGCAGCGGCGTCGAGCTCGAGAACCTGCCAAAACCGCGTGAGATCCACGAGACCCTCGAGCAGTACGTGGTCGGCCAGGAGGCCGCCAAGCGCGCCCTCTCGGTCGCCGTCTACAACCACTACAAGCGGGTGCAGATGTCGGCCGCCGGCGACGACCCCGAAGTCGAGCTGCAGAAGTCGAACATCCTCCTGCTCGGCCCTACCGGCTGCGGCAAGACGCTGCTCGCCCAGACCCTCGCGCGGATCCTCAACGTGCCCTTCGCGATCGCCGACGCGACCGCGCTGACCGAGGCCGGCTACGTCGGCGAGGACGTCGAGAACATCCTGCTGAAGTTGATCCAGGCCGCCGACTACGACGTCAAGAAAGCCGAAACGGGGATCATCTACATCGACGAGATAGACAAGATCGCGCGCAAAGCCGACAACCCGTCGATCACCCGCGATGTCTCCGGCGAAGGCGTGCAGCAGGCGCTGCTCAAGATCCTCGAGGGGACGACCGCCTCGGTGCCGCCGCAGGGTGGTCGCAAGCACCCCCACCAGGAGTTTCTCACCCTCGACACGACCAACATCCTCTTTGTCTGCGGCGGCTCCTTCGCCGAGCTCGACAAGGTGATCGAGAACCGCGTAGGCGACAACGGCATGGGCTTCGGCGCCGAAATCTCCTCGCGCGAGCAAAAGGACAAGGGCCAGTGGTTCGATCAGGTTCTGCCCGAGGACCTGATCGAGTACGGACTGATCCCGGAGTTCATCGGCCGCCTGCCGGTCGTCGCCGCGATCCACCAGCTCAACCGCGAGGACCTGATCACGATCCTGACCGAGCCCAAGCACGCTCTGACCCGCCAGTTCCAGCGCTTCTTCGACTTCGACGACATCGAGTTGGTCTTTTCCGAGGACAGCCTCGACGCGATCGCCGAGAAGGCGCTGGAGCGCGAAACCGGCGCCCGCGGGCTGCGCTCGATCCTTGAGGAGACACTGCTCGACGTTCAGTTCGAGCTGCCCTCGCGCCGTGACGTGACCAAGTGCGTGGTGACCCGCGAGACAATTTCCCAGGGACGCCGGCCGACGCTTGTCACCGAGGCGGCGCATCAGGACATCGGTGCTGCTGACGAGGGTGTCGACGAGGAAACGGCGTAGTGGTGGGGAGGGGCACCCGGCCCCTTCTCTGACGCGCTATCTAGACTCGCTCGCGTGGACGCCGCGAAGCGGGAAAAGCTGGAAGAGACGACCCGTTATGACGCGGGCGAGGTCGAGGCGCGGGTCTTTGCGGAGTGGATCGAGGGGGGGTACTTCCACCCCGATCCAGAGGGCTCGTCGGCGGAGAACTACTCGGTTGCTATCCCGCCGCCGAACGTGACCGGGGCGCTGCACATGGGGCACGCGCTGAACGGGTCGATGCAGGACGCGCTGGTGCGGATGAACCGGATGCGCGGGCGCAACACGCTGTGGACGCTGGGCACCGACCACGCCGGCATCGCGACCCAGGCGGTGGTCGAGAAGATGCTGGCGAAGGAGGGAACCTCGCGAGAGGAGATCGGTCGCGAAGCCTTCGTCGAGCGGGTCTGGGAGTGGAAAGAGGAGTACGGCTCGCGCATCGTCGAGCAGTACAAGCGGCTCGGCGCCTCGCTCGACTACGAGGGCGAGCGCTTCACCCTCGACGAGGGCTACGTCAAGGCCGTCTACCGCGTCTTCAAGCGGCTCCACGACAAGGGCTACATCTACCGCGACAACTACATGGTCAACTGGGACCCCGGGTCGCACTCGGCGATCTCCGACCTCGAGGTCGTCAACCGCGAGGTCGAGGACACGCTCTACTCGATCGACTACCCGGTCGCGGGCTCCGACCGGGTGCTCACCGTCGCCACCGTGCGCCCGGAAACGATGCTGGCCGATACCGCCGTCGCGGTCAACCCGCACGATGAGCGCCACGCGGACCTGGTCGGGCAGCACTGCCTCCTGCCGCTGGTCGGGCGACGGCTGCCGATAATCGCCGACGAGCACGTCGACCCCGAGTTCGGCACCGGTGCGCTTAAGGTGACCCCGGGCCACGACCTGAACGACTTCGAGATCGGCCGTCGCCACGGGCTCGAGGAGATCGGCGTGATCGGCCCCGACGGGCGCATGAACGAGGCCGCCGGAGAGCCCTTCGTCGGCCTCACAGCCGCCGAGGCGGGCGAGTCGGTCGTCGCAGCGCTGCGCGATGAGGGCAGCCTGCGGGCGGAGGAGCCCTACGTCCACTCAGTCCCCTTCTCGGAGCGCTCCGGGGCCCGCATCGAGCCGCTGATCTCGCTGCAGTGGTTCTGCCGCATGGACGAGCTCGCCGCCCCGGCGATCGAGGTGGTCGAACGCGACGAGGTGCGGATCACGCCGCCGCAGTGGAAGCGCGTCTACCTCGACTGGATGCGCGAGATCCGGCCGTGGTGCGTCTCGCGCCAGCTCTGGTGGGGGCATCGGATCCCGGTCTGGTACTGCGACCCCTGCGAAGAGACCTACGTCGCCGAGCAGGCGCCCCAGCGCTGCGGTGCCTGCGGCGGTGAGCTGCGCCAAGAGGAGGATGTGCTCGACACCTGGTTCAGCTCGGCGCTGTGGCCGTTCGCGACGCTCGGCTGGCCCGAGGACACGCCCGAGCTGCGCGCCTTCTACCCGACCAGCTTCCTCACGACGGCGCGCGAGATCCTCTTCCTCTGGGTGGCGCGGATGATCATGACCGGGATCGAGTTCGCCGGCGACGTCCCCTTCCGCGACGTCTATGTGCACTCGGTGATCCAGGCCCGCGACGGGCGGCGTATGTCGAAGAGCCTCGGCACCGGCATCGACCCCCTGGAGGAGATCGACAAGCACGGCGCCGACGCGCTGCGCTTCGGCCTGCTTGCGATGTCCTCGACCCAGGATGTGCGCTTCTCCGACGCCAAGGTGCAGCAGGGGGCGGACCTCGCCAACAAGCTCTGGAACGCCAGCCGCCTGATCCTGCAGGGCGTCGGCGAGGTCGAGGCGGCGCCGCGGCCGCGCGGCGTCGAGGACCGCTGGCTGCTCTCGAGGCTCGAGGCGACGATCGCCTCGGTCACGGCGAAGCTCGAGCGATACGACTTCGCCCATGCCGCCGCCGAGGCATACGCCTTCTTCTGGTCCGAGCTCTGCGACTGGTACCTGGAGATCGTCAAGCCGCGCCTCTACGAGGGCGAGGCCGAGGTCTCGGCGACGCTGCTCTGGGCCCTGGAGCGAACCCTCGCGCTGCTGCACCCGATCATGCCCTTCGTCACCGAGGAGATCTGGTCCTACCATCCCTCGCGGCAGGGGCACCTGGCGGTCCACCCCTTCCCTGAGGCAGACGAGTCGTTGCGCGACGCCGAGGCCGAGGCCGAGATTGGGGGGGCGATCGAGCTGACCCGGCGTCTGCGCGCCTGGCGCGACCTGGTCGAGGCCCCCGCCGCCGCCGTGCTGCCCGCCCGCGCTGAGGGAATCGACCCGCAGGAGTTCGTCGGCCGCCTCGCCCGCTTCGAGTTCCAAGATCAAAGTGGTCGGCTTCGCTCCGGTCGCGAGGAATCACATATGGACGCTCCCTCCGCTCCGCCTCCCGGGGACGGCGGCGACCCCGTCGCCGCGGTCGGCCCGGTGAAGATCCTCGCATCCGAGGGAATCGACGCGGACGCGGTCGCGGCACGACTCGATTCGCGCCGCGAGGAGCTCCGCAGCGAGGTAAAGCGGGCCGAGGGCAAACTCGGCAACGAGAAGTTCGTCGACCGGGCGCCGCCCGAGGTCGTCGAGGAGGAGCGACGGAAGCTCGAGCGCTACCGGGCCGAGCTCGAGGAGCTGTCGGAATAGAGCCGCGGGACCCGGAGGCCTATCTCGACTCGCTCGAGCCGATCGGCTGGAAGCTGGGCCTGGAGCGGATGCAGAAGCTGAGCACGCTGCTCGGCCTGCCCCAGCACCGCTTCGCCTCGATCCACGTCGTCGGCACCAACGGCAAGTCCTCGGTCGCGCGGATGACGGCGGCGCTGCTCGAAGCGCACGGCGTCCCCTCCGGCGCTTGCGTCTCGCCCCACGCCGCGCGCTGGTCCGAACGGGTGCTGGTCCACGGCGAGGAGATCGCCCTCGCCGGGTTCGCCGCCGCGGTCGAGCGCGCAGCGAAGGCGGCTGAGACGGTCAACCGGAGCTTGGAGCAGGGGGAGGCGGTGACCCAGTTCGAGCTGGCGACCGCCGCCGCCTTCGTCGCCCTGGCCGCCGCCCGGGTCGGGGCCGCCGCGATCGAGGCCGGGTTGGGGGGGAGGCTCGACGCGACCAACACGATTCCCTCCAAGGTGACCGTGCTGACCTCGGTCGGCCGCGACCACACCGAGTGGCTGGGCGAGAGCGAGGAGGAGATCGCGGCGGAGAAGTTGGCGGTGCTGCGGGACCACTCGACCCTCGTCCTGGGGCGGGTCAGCCCCGCGGTCGCAGCGCTGGCCGAGCGCACAGCTGCGGAGCACGGCGCCGATCTGATCGTCGCACCCGAGGACCCCGGGGACGCGATCGATGTGCACGCCGCGGGACGCTTCCAGCGCCGAAACTTCGCGCTTGCGGCAACGGCAACGGCGGCGTTTCTCGGGCGCGAGCTTGAACCCCCGAAGGTCGCCGCCGTGGCGGCGCAGCTGGAGATCCCGGGCCGGCTCGAGCGGCTGGGCGACGACCCACCCGTCCTACTCGACGCCGCCCACAACCCCGACGGCGCCGCCGCCCTCGCAGAAACCCTGCCGGAAGCTGCCGGTGCCCGTCCCGTCACCGCCGTGCTCGCGATCCTCGCCGACAAGGACGCTGAGGCGATGATCGCGGCCCTCGCGCCGGCTCTTTCCCGGGCCGTCTGCACCCAGCTCCCCACGGCCGGCGCCCGTCGGCGGTCTCTTGGGGCGGCAGAGCTCGCCGAGTTGTGCAGGGACGCGGGGGTGGGGGCCGAGGTGATGATGGATGTTGGGGAGGCGGTGGCACGGGGGTGGGAGCTGGCGGCGGAAGAGGGCGGAGTGCTACTCGTCGCCGGGTCCCACTACGTCCTTGCGCCGGCCAGGGCGGCGTTAGGATTGATGGCGGAATGAGCTCTAAAAGCGCCGGATCCGAACTGCTCTCGATGATGGCCCTGGTTGCGGGCGTCGTCGCGGTCGTGATCCTGGCCTTCTTCGGGCTCGGCTACCTCTTCGGCAGTCTCTTTCTCTGAGCTTGCGAGCGATGACAGGGTTAGCGAGACAGGTGGCGAAGTAGACTCACCGCGCTCCCACAACGGGGCGCCCAGTCATGGTTACCGCGATCTTCGGCATCGACAACAACGGCCTCAACCTGGTCGTCAACCTGCTCGTCCTGATGCTGGTCGTCGTCTGGCTGGCCCTGATCGTCTACACCTACCTCGACGCCAAGCGGCGCATCTCCGACCCGTTCCTGATCGGCTGCGCGACGCTCGCCTCCTTCATCCCCTACATGGGCACCGCGGTTTACGCGATCGTGCGCCCGCCCGAGTTTCTCGAGGACGCGCATGAACGCGAGCTCGAGATTAAGGCGGCCGAGCTGCGAGTGCGCCAGCTGACCGAGCACTCCTGCCCCAGCTGCGGCTTCCCGGCTGAGAAGGACTTCCTGCGCTGTCCGGACTGTCAGCGCCGGCTCAAGCACCCGTGCCCCAGTTGCTCGCGGCCGGTCGACCCGAAGTGGGCGCTGTGTCCCTACTGCGAGACCGTGATTGCCGAGCGCGAGCGCCCGCGGCGCAGGCGCCCCGAGGGGCGCAAAGAGCCACGCGAGGAGCGCAAGGCGCCGCGGAAAAAGCAGCCTGCAGCTCAAAAAGAGCAGAAAGAGCAGCCTGCAGCTCAAAAAGAGCAGAAAGAGCAGCCTGAGCAGCGTGAGCCGCAGAAACCGAAACGACAACCGCAAAGGAGCCCCAGCCGTGAGCCGGACCCTGATCCTCGTCAAGCCTGATGCCTTCGAGCGCGCCCTCAGTGGCGAGGTGATCGCCCGTTTCGAGCGCAAGGGCCTGCGGATTGCGGCGCTGAAGACGATGGTCGCCGGCGAAGCGATCGCCAACGAGCACTACGCCGAGCACACTGACAAGCCCTTCTTCGGCGAGCTGGTCGAGTTCATCACCGGCGGCACGCTGGTCGCGATGGTGCTCGAGGGGACCGAAGCGGTGGTGGCGGCACGCCAGCTGATCGGCGCGACCAACCCGGTCGAGGCGGCCCCGGGCTCGATCCGCGGCGACTACGCGCTCGAGGTCACCTTCAACATGGTCCACGGCTCGGACTCCGACGAGTCGGCCGAGCGCGAGATCGGGATTTGGTTTCCTGAGCTTTCGTAGGACGGGGTATGGGTGGGGGCTCCACTTAACTTTTTCCGAAGACACTTCGTGGTCGTCCGCGTGCCTCGCCGCGGAAAAAGTACAAGACGTTCCGCCCCCATCCATCCCCCGTCCTCATGAGCGTGGTTTTGGCATCGGGATCGCCTCAGCGCAAGGAGATTCTTCAGAAGCTGGGCGTGGATTTTGAGGTCGTGGTCCCCGGGGTCGAGGAGTTGAGTGGGGGAGAGCCGGAGCTGGAGGTGCTCGAGAACGCGCGGCGCAAGGCAAACGCTGTTGGCGGGCGAATAGTCGTTGCGTGCGACACGGATGTTGTCCTGGACGGGAAGGCGCTCGGGAAGCCCGCGGATGAGCTTGAGGCGCGGGAATACCTGGACCGGATGTCGGGGCGCGCCCACACGGTGATGAGTGGGCTGGTGGTGCTTGTCGACGGGGAGGAGCGGTCGGGGCTGGACCGCACGACGGTCGTCTTCAAGGAGTTGAGCGAGGCCGCGAAGGAGCGCTACGTGCGGTTTGGGGAGTGGCGTGGGAGGTCCGGGGGGTACGCGATCCAGACGCTCGGGTCGACGCTGGTGGAGAAGGTGGAGGGAAGCGTCTCGAACGTGGTCGGGCTGCCGGTCGGGCTGTTGTTCGATCTGGTGCCGGAATTGCCGGGATAGTCGCGGCTAAAGCAGGCAAGACGTATCTGGGATGATGGCGCGGTCATTTCTCCCAAATTGCACATATGGGCATACTCAGCCGCCTGACCGGACTCGGCGGCCGCGACATGGCGGTCGACCTCGGCACAGCGAACACGCTCGTCTATGTGCGCGGTCGCGGCATCGTGCTCTCCGAGCCCTCGGTGGTCGCGATCGACTCGCGCAACGGCCAGGTCCATGCCGTCGGGGTCGAAGCGAAGCGCATGCTCGGCCGCACGCCGGGGACGATCACCGCGATTCGGCCGCTCAAGGACGGCGTGATCGCCGACTTCGACGTGACCGAACAGATGCTGCGTCACTTCATCAAACAGGTTCACTCCAACCGCTTCGCCCACCCGCGCGTGGTCGTCTGCGTGCCATCCGGCGTCACCGGAGTCGAGAAGCGCGCGGTCGAGGAGGCCTGCCTCTCGGCCGGTGCTCGCAAGGCCTACCTGATCGAGGAGCCGATGGCAGCGGCGATCGGTGCCGGCCTGCCGGTCGCCGAGCCGACCGGGTCGCTGATCGTCGACGTCGGCGGCGGCACGACCGAGGTCGCGGTGATCTCGCTCGGCGGGATCGTCGTCTCGCAGTCGATCCGCGTCGGCGGCGACGAGCTCGACGAGGCGATCGTCCACCACTGCAAAGCCGACTACAAACTGGCGATCGGCACGCAGACCGCTGAGGAGGTCAAGCTCGAGGCCGGCTCCGCCTCGCCGCTGCCCGAGGAGGTGGAGGTCGAGATCCGCGGCCGCGACCTGGTCTCCGGCCTGCCGAAGACGGTCACGCTCGGCTCGGCCGAGGTCCGCGAGGCTCTGGAGGAGCCGGTCGGGCACATCGTCGATGCGGTCAAGGACACGCTTGACCGCACCCCACCCGAGCTCGCCGGGGACATTATGGACCGGGGCATTACCCTTGCGGGTGGAGGCGCGCTGCTGCAAGGACTCGAACAACGCCTCCGCGACGAGTGCCAGATGCCCTGTCAGCTGGCAGAGTCGCCTTTGACGTGCGTGGCCGTCGGCTCCGGCATCTCGCTGGAGGAGTTCGAGACGATCCACCGCGCCAGCAAGATGAACTCCGGAATGACGCGCGTTGCTTAGCCGTCGTTTATCCAATGCGCAAAACTTAGGCCTTCGCCGTGTACCGCAAGCAAGTACGCCGCCGTAGAGCGGTCCTAACCCTCCTCGTCATCGGCTCCTTCCTGTTGCTGACGATCACCTACGGGCAGAGCTCAGGTGGGTTGCAGCGCGGCGTGAGCACGATCTTCAGCCCGCTGCAGAACGTCGCCGACCGGGCGCTGAAGCCCGCGCGCGACCTCGCCGGCTGGTTCGACAAGACCTTCGAAGCGCGCGGTGAGAACAGCCGGCTCGAAGACGAGCTGATCGTCGCCCGTCGCAAAGCCGTCGCCGGCCAGGAGGCGTTGCAGGAGAACGCCGAACTGCGCAAGTTGGTGGAGCTCAACCGCGGCCCGGCGCTGGCCGAATCGGCCTACGATCCGGTCACCGCACGGGTGATCGGCCGCTCGCCGACCGTCTGGCACTCGACCGTGACGATCGACATCGGCCGCGGCGACGGGGTCCGCGTCGACGATCCGGTGATCAGCGGCGACGGCCTCGTCGGCCTGATCGCCTCCGCCCAGGGTGGCTCGGCTCAGGTGACCCTGATCACCGACCACACCAGCGCCGTCTCGGCCAAGGTCGTCCCGGTCGGCGTGCAGGGCGTGCTCAGGCCGGAACTGGGCGACCCGGAGGACTTGGTGCTCGACTTCATCGACTCGAGCAAGGACTTGCACCGCGGCCAGGCCGTCGTCACCGCCGGTTGGCGCGCCCAGGGGCTCGCCTCGCTCTTCCCGCCGGGGCTGCCGATCGGGGAGGTGACGAGCGCCCCGATCGTCGAGCAGGAGGCGAGCCAGCAGGTCCACCTGCGGCCCTACGCCGACATCGCTGACCTCGACCTGGTCCAGGTGCTGACCGGGGGCTCGCGCTCGTGAGGCCGGAGCGACCAAGCGTGCATCTCTGGTTTTTCGCGCCGGGAGCGAAGCGAGAGGCATTGTCATGATCGTCACGCCGAAGATCTTCGCCCGCCTCGCCGCGATCGTGCTGCTCGCCGTGCTGCTGCAGCTCTCCTTCTTCTCGCGGGTCGAGTTCCTCCACACCAGCGCCGACATCCTGCCGCTCGTCGTCGTATCGCTCGGCCTGCTCGGCGGCAGCATGACCGGCGCCGTCGCCGGCTTCTCGCTCGGGTTCTTCGTCGACTGCCTGCTGATCGCGCCGCTCGGAGGCTCCTCGCTGGTCCTGCTCGGCGTCGGCTACCTCGCCGGCCTCTTCCGCGAGCGCTTCGAGGTGCAGAGCGCGCTGCTGCCGCCGCTGCTGTGCATGGGGCTGACCCTGCTCGCCGAGATCGGCTTCGCCGTCGTGGCGTTGACGCTCGGCGTCGACGCCCCGGTCAGCGCCCTGGTCGTGCGCGACATGCTGCTGAAGAGCATCTTCGCCTTCTTCCTCGCCTGGCCGGTCTACTTCGGCATACGCAGGCTGCTGCGCCCGGCGCTGGTCGAGGAGTCGAGGGTGGCCCGCCGCCGCCAACCGACCGTGCTGGGAACCTAGAGATCGATGTACCGGCGATCCGGAGAGCTCGATCCACAGGGCGGCAACCAGCTCGCCCTGCGCATCGCCGTCTTCGGCGGCGTCGCACTGGCCCTGTTCGCGGTGCTCTTCTTCCGCCTCTGGTTCCTCGAGATCATCAACGGCGACGAGCACCTGACCGAAGCGCGCAACAACCGCACCCGCGAGTTCCGCGTCACCGCCCCGCGCGGCGAGATCCTCGACCGCAACGGCAAGGTGCTGGTCTCCAACCGCACCAGCCTCGCACTCCAGGTCAACCCGGCCAAACTGCCGGCCGACCCGCGTGCGCGGCGGGCCGAGTTGGCGCAGCTCGCCGAGCTCACCCACAGCTCGCTGCGCCGCGTCCGGCGGGCGATTCGCGAGGAAGCCAAGCTCGCCCCGGGGGCGCCGGTGACGCTGCGCCGCGACGTCGGCGACTACCTCGTTTACTACCTGGAGGAGAATCAGGACCGCTTCCCCGGCGTCGCCGTGCAGCGGGTCTTCGTCCGCTCCTACCCGCAGGGGACGCTCGCCGCCCACCTCTTCGGCAACGTCGGCGAGGTCGACGGCGAAGAGCTGAAGGAGGCCCGCTACAAGGGCCTCGAGCCGGGCGACAGCGTCGGCAAGGACGGGGTCGAGTACGAGTACGACAAGGTCCTCCGCGGCCGCGCAGGAGAGAAGCGGATCCAGGTCGACGCGCTCGGCCGCCCCACCCCCGGGGGGCAGGTCGAGGCGGTCGAACCGGCGCCCGGCAACGACCTGCGCCTGACGATCGACGGCAAGCTGCAGGAAGCCGGCGAAGCGGCGCTGCAGAGCCAGGGCCTGAAGGGCGCCTACGTGGCGATGGACGTGCGCAGCGGCGCGGTGCTGGCGATGGGCTCCAATCCGACCTTCGACCCCGACGAACTCACCCCGCCGATCAGCCAGCGCCAGGTCAACGAGCTCTACCGCGACCCGGTGCTCTCGCCGTTGACCAACCGCGCGATCGCCGGCGCCTACCCAACCGGCTCGACCTTCAAGGCGATCACCTCGGTTGCCGCCCTCGCCAGCGGCAACCTGACGACGAGCGAATCGATCAACGACGACGGGCTCTTCCAGCTCGGCGGGATCGACTTCGAAAATGCCGGCGGCGCCGCCTACGGCTCGATCTCGCTGCAGACCGCGCTCACCGTTTCCTCCGATGTCTTCTACTACACGCTTGGCGATCGCATGAACGGCAGCCCGGCGCTGCAGCGCTGGGCGCACAAGCTCGGCATCGGGCGCGAGAGCGGCATCGACCTACCGGGCGAGCAGGAAGGGCTGCTGCCGACGCCGGCTTGGCGCAACCAGCTCTACGCCGAAGACCTGACCGACCGGCCGTGGTCGGCGGGCGACAACGTCAACCTCGCGGTCGGCCAGGGCGACCTGCAGGCCGACCCGCTGCAGATGGCGGTCTCCTACGCGACGATCGCCAATGGCGGCACGGTGCCGCGCCCGCACGTCGGAATGCAGGTCGACGACGCAGCCGGGCGGGTGCTGCGCGAATTCGAGCCGCGGCCGGAGCGCTCGGTCAAGATCGACCCGGAATGGCGCGAGACGATCCTCGCCGGCCTGCACGGCGCCGCGCAGTCGCAGGGCGGCACGTCATACGGGATCTTCGGCGGCTTCCCGGTGCCCGTGGCGGGCAAGACCGGCACGGCTGAGCGCCCCCCGTACGCCGATCAGTCATGGTATGTGGTCCTGGCCCCGTATCCCGATCCAGAGATTGTCGTCGCCGTGACCTTCGAGGAGGGCGGCTTCGGCTCCGAAACCGCCGCCCCTGCCGCATTGAAGATCCTCTCCCAGTACTTCGGCAAGGAAGCGAAGTCGGTCGAAGCGACCGGCGGGGCGGTGGAATAGAGCATGTATGCGACCCGCACCCGACGCGCCCGCCCCGAGGCCTTCGCCGCCCGCCCCGGCATCGCCGAGCGCCTCGGCCTGCCCTACATGGACAGCTCGCTCTTCATCGGCTCGGTCGCCCTCGTCGCGACCAGTGTCTTCGTGCTCGCCGAGTCGACCCTGCGCGACGTGCCCGGCAACCCCGGCTACTTCGCCGACCGGCAGGCGGTCTACGGCCTGCTCGGCCTGATCGGGATGTACGCGCTCGCCCGCATCGACTACTCGCGCTTCCGCGAGCTGCGGGTCGGCATCTACACCTTCCTCTGCGTCAGCGTCTCGCTCGTCTTCGTCTTCGGCTTCGCCGCGCGCGGATCGCGGCGCGCCTTCGAACTTCCCTTCTTCAGCTTCCAGCCGTCGGAGCTGGGCAAGCTCCTGCTCGTTTTGGCGCTTGCCGGCTTTGTCATCGATGGCGCCCGGCGGGGCTCGGCAAGGCAGCGCACGGTGCGCTACCTCTGCCTCGGCCTCGCTCCGGCTGCGCTCGTCTTTCTGCAGCCGGACCTCGGCACCTCACTGGTGTACGTGGCAATCACCCTCGCCGTGATGTACGTGGGGGGCGTCCGCTGGACGCACTTCGCGACGATCGGCGCGGCTCTCGTCGCACTCATCGCAGTTGTCCTCGTGGTTGCTCCCGCAGTTGGGACACCGATCCTGAAGGAGTACCAGCAACAAAGGCTGACCTCCTTCGCCGATCCCAGCGGGGATCCGAGTGACGCGGGCTATCAGCAGAACCAGGCCAAGATCGCGATCGGCTCCGGTCAGGTGACCGGCCGTGGCGATCGGGCCACTCAGACGCGGCTCGAGTTTGTCCCCGAGCGGCACACCGACTTCATCTTTGCGGTGATCGGTGAGCGCTATGGATTCATCGGGGCCGCGTTCGTCCTATCCCTATACGCCCTGCTGATCTGGCGGGCGCTGCGGATCGTGACTCTCTCGAAGAACTCGTACGGGACCCTTGTGGCAGGCGGCATTGCCGCCATGCTGCTGTTTCAGGTCTTCGTCAACGTGGGAATGAACCTCGGGATCATGCCGATCACCGGGATTCCCTTGCCGTTGCTCAGCTACGGAGGGTCCTCCGTGCTGGCGACGCTGCTCGCGTTGGGAGTGCTTCAGAGCATTCACATGCAAGCGCGCCTCAGCCAGAAAGGCAGGTTCGCCTGGTAATCCCTTGAATGGGATCGGGCGATGCGTTCCTACCTGAACTGAGCTGAAACAAAAATGAAAAAAACCATCCTGGTGTCCGCCGATCGCGGCGAGACCCGTGTCGCCGTCCTCGAGTCGAAGACCAAAGGCGGCAAACGCAAAGTTGCGGAGCTCTACATCGAGCGACGCGGTCGGCGATCGATCGTCGGCAACATCTACAAGGGCAAGGTCGACAACGTCCTGCCCGGCATGGAGGCCGCCTTCGTCGACATCGGTCTCGAGCGCAACGGCTTCCTGCACGTCGACGAGATCGTCATGGCCAACGGCAAACAGGCGCCGAAGCGCGGCCGCGGCAGCGGCCCCAAGATCGGTGACCTGATCAAGTCGGGGCAGGAGATCCTCGTCCAGGTCGTCAAGGACCCGCTCAAGTCGAAGGGCGCGCGGCTCTCGATGAACCTCTCGATCGCCGGCCGCTACCTCGTCTACGCGCCGCAGGGCGGCGGCGTCGGCGTCAGCCGGCGGCTCTCGGAATCCGAGCGCGACCGGCTGCGCAAGATGGTCGACCGCACCTACAAGGGACCGGGCGGGCTGATCGTCCGCACCGCTGCCCACGGGGCGAAAAAGGCCGACTTCGTGCGTGAGGTCGGCTACCTGCACAAGCTCTGGGATGTGATCGAGCGCCGCGGCGAGAAGACCAAGGGCATGGGCCTCGTCTTCCAGGAGGCCGACCTGCCGGTGCGGGTGCTGCGCGACGTCTTCCTCTCCGAGTTCGAAGAAGCGGTGATCGACTCGCCGAAGCAGCTCGAGCGGGTGACCGGCTTCTTCCAGCGCACCGCGCCGGAGCTGCTCGACAAGGTCAAGCCCTACGAGGGCAAGAAGCCGCTGCTGGAGAAATGGGAGATCGACAAGGAGCTCGAGTCGACCCTGGTGCGCCGCGTCGACCTGCCCTCGGGCGGCTACCTGATCATCGACTACACCGAGGCGCTGACCGTGATCGACGTCAACAGCGGCTCCTTCACCGGCCGCGGCAAGGGCGGCCTGGAGGAAACGATCACCAAGGTCAACACCGAGGCCGCCGAGGAGACGGTTCGGCAGCTGCGGCTGCGCGACATCGGCGGCATCATCGTGATCGATTTCATCGACATGGCACGGGCGAAAAACCGCGACAAAGTTCTGAAGACGCTGCGCAAAGCGCTCGACGCCGACAAGTCGAAGAGCTACGTGGTCGAGGTCTCGCCGCTTGGCCTGGTCGAGATGACCAGGCAGAACATCACCGACGGCGTGCGCGAGATCCTCACCGGCCCCTGTCCGACATGCGATGGCGAGGGCGTCGTCCTCTCCGCCGAGACCGTTGCCCTGGAGGGGTTGCGGCAGATGCGCGAGATGGCGGCGGACAAGCCCGATGCCGAAGCGTTTCTGCTGCGCGTCAACCCGCAGGTCGCCGCGAAGCTGATCGAGGACGACAGCGGCCTTGCCGAGCTTGAGGCGGAGACCGGCAAGCGCTTCCACTTCGAGGGCGGCGACGCGCTCGCGATCGACACCTTCGAGCTGGTTGAAGCCGGCCCGCGGGCGGAGATCGAGGAGCGGGCGCTGCCGTTCAAGGTCGGCGAGGAGGTGCTGGTCAAGATCGAGGAGCCGCACATGTACAACGCCGACGACGCGGTCGCCAGGATCGATTCCTACATCGTCAGCGTCAGTGGCGGTGGCAAGTTCGTCGGCGATCGCAAGATGGTGCGGATCGAGCGGGTCGAGCGGGCGGCGGCGGTCGCCTCGCTGCTCGGCGACGCGGCGAGCAACGGCGCCGACGCAGACGCTCTAGAATCCGGCGCCGCCAGATGAGCACCTACGCGGTCATAGAGAGCGGTGGCAAGCAGTACAAGGTCGAGAAGGGCAGCTCGCTGCTCGTCGACAGGCTGAGCGCCAAGGAGGGAGACAGCGTCTCCCTCCGGCCCGTGCTCTTCCGCGACAAAGAGGTGGTCGCGGCGCCGAAGGAGTTGGAGAAGGTCAAGGTCGAAGCAAAGGTCGCTGAGCATCTGCGCGGCCCGAAGATCAAGGTCTTCAAATACAAGGCGAAGAAGGGCTACCGCCGCAAGGCGGGGCATCGCTCCGAGTTGACCAGGCTCGAGGTGACCGAGCTCAAACTCGGCAAAGCCGCGGCGAAAGCCAAAGCGGAGCCGAAACCGAAAGCTGAGAAAAAAGCGGCGGCAAAGCCGAAATCGAAAGCCAGAGCCAAAACGGCTGCTAAAAAGGACGACTGATGGCGCACAAGAAAGGACTTGGCTCCAGCCGCAACGGCCGCGAATCCAACCCCAACATGCTCGGGGTCAAGGTCTTCGCGGGCCAGAAGGTCTCCGGTGGCGAGATCATCGTGCGCCAGCGCGGCACCCGGTTCTGGCCCGGCGAGGGTGTCGGTCTCGGCCGCGACCACACGATCTTCGCCAAGCAGGCCGGGGTTGTCGAGTTCAAGCAGGCCCGCAAGGGCCGCACGATCTCGGTTCTCGCTGAGTAAGCGGTAGGGGGACGGGATGTCCCTCCCCCGGAGGCCGTCGCGCAGCTGGATCGCCGCAATGGGCTCACGCGTGGTCCCAGGAGCCTCCGTGGGAGGGACATCCCGTCCCCCACTACCCTGCTGATCGGTGGACGATCGCGCGAAAATCTGGGTTGAAGGCGGAGCTGGCGGCAATGGGTCCATGAGCTTTCGGCGCGAGGCTCATGTGCCCCGTGGTGGGCCTGATGGTGGGGATGGTGGGGATGGTGGGGATGTGGTGCTTGTTTGCGATGCGTCGCGGCGGGACCTCGGTGCTCTGCGGGGGAGTCGGCACTTTCGGGCTCAGCGGGGGCGGCATGGGCAGGGGGCCAATAAGCACGGGGCTCGGGGGGAGGAGCTGGAGATCCCGGTGCCGGCCGGGACTCAGGCGGAATCTGTCGATGGGAGTCGGATGGATCTTGTTGAGGTAGGGCAGCGGGCTGTAGTCGCGCATGGGGGGCGTGGGGGGCATGGGAACAAGCGCTTTGCGACCTCCACCCGGCAGGCGCCGCGGTTTGCCGAGCAGGGGACGAGCGGCGAGGAGGGGTGGATCGAGATTCGCCTCAAGCTGCTCGCCGACGTTGGGCTGGTCGGGCTGCCCAACGCCGGCAAGTCATCGCTGCTGGCGCGGCTGACGCGGGCGGAGCCGAAGGTGGGGGATTACCCGTTCACGACGCTCTCGCCGGTGCTGGGCGCGATCGAGAGCGAGGACCGGCAGGCGGTGATCGCCGACATCCCCGGCCTGATCGAGGGCGCCGCTGGGGGAGCCGGCCTCGGGCATGAGTTCCTCGCCCACGTCGAGCGCTGCTCGATGCTGGTCCACCTCGTCGACCTGGTTCCGGCCGAGGGCGACCCCGGGTCGAACTACGCCGCGGTACGCGAGGAGCTGGCCGCCTACGGCGCCGGCCTGGAGCGGCTGGCGGAGATCGTCGTGCTCTCCAAGCGCGATCTGCTGACCTCCGAGCAGGTGGGCGAAGAGGTCGAGCGCTGGCGCGAGCGGCTCGGTGGGGATGCCGCAACGGTGCTCGCCGTGTCCGCGGCAACCGGAGAAGGCCTCGACGAGCTGCGCCGGGCGCTCTGGGCGCACCTGCCGAAGGAGGCTCCGGTGCGGCCCGAGAGGGTCGGCCTCGGCCCGGCTGAGTTCGAGGCCGAGCACCGCGTCTACCGGCCCGCCGGCGAGGGCGGCTACTCGGTCGAGCGCGAGGACGATGGCGGCTACCGCGTGCTCGGCCGAGGTGTCGAGCTGCTCTTCGAGCGCCACGACCTGAAGAACGAAGAGGCGCTCGCCTACCTCGAGCAGCGGCTGCGCGAGATCGGCGTCGTCGCCGCCCTGCGCAGCGCCGGCTTCGAGCCGGGCGACGATGTTCGCATCGGCGAGCACGAGTTCGAGTTGCACCCATGACTTCGAATACGACGCAAGAGGAGAAGGCAAACGCCTTCCGGGCCTTACATGAAGGCGAGCCCTTCGTCATCCCCAACCCGTGGGACTCCGGCTCGGCCAAGGTCCTGGCTGGGCTAGACATATTTATGTCAGTTCCTATATGCTTTGACACATGAGAACCACGGTTCGTCTCGATGACGCGCTTGGAAAAGCGGCGAAGGTGCGCGCTGCGGAGCAGGGGATAACCCTGACCCAGTTGATCGACGAGTCCCTGCGCGAACGGCTCGCGAAGCAGCGCGAGCTCGGTGGAGCGCAGGAGGTGAGCCTGCCGGTCTACGGGTCCGGAGGCGTGCGCGCAGGCGTGGACCTGAATGACAACCGCGCTCTGCGCGATCTGCTCGATGAGGATCTCCCGGTCCGCGACGACCCGGGCCGGGGGGCGGCGTGATTCTGACCGATGTCAATGTCCTCGTCTACGCTCATCGCGAGGATCTTCCGCAGCACGAGGGATTCTCGGCATGGCTGCAAGGCGAGGTCGAATCCGGGCGCAGCTTCGGTATCTGCGACGCCAGCCTGGGCGGGTTTCTCCGGGTGGTCACCAATTCCCGTGTCTTTACCGATCCGACGCCGCTCGACGTAGCCTTCCGTTTCGCCGATGCGTTGCGCGGTCACGCGGGAGCGGTTGCGCTCAGGCCCGGCGCCCGCCACTGGCGGCTCTTCTCAGACCTATGCGACTCGATCGGCGCACGAGGAAACGACATCCCCGATGCCTACCTCGCTGCCCTGGCGATGGAGTCGGGGAGTGAGCTGATCACGGCTGACCGCGGCTTCGGCCGCTTCCCCGGCCTGCGCTGGTCGTGTCCGGCATGACCCTGGTCGTCAAGCTTGGTTCCTCGATCGTCGCCGCCGATGACGGTGAGCTGCGCGTCGACGTGCTCGACTCGGTCTGCGCCCAGGTCGCGAAGCTCGAGCAGGGCGGCGAGCGGGTTGCGATGGTCACCTCTGGGGCGATCGCGCGCGGCATGCGGTTGATGGAGCTTCCGGTGCGACCCCGGGCGATGGACGAGCTACAGGCCGCCTCGGCGGTCGGCCAGGGCGATCTCTTCCGCGCCTACCAGTCGCGGCTGTTGGAGGATGGGACGCGCTCGGCGCAGGTGCTGCTCACCGCCGCCGACATCGCCGCCCGCACCAATTACCTCAACGCGCGCCAGACGCTGCGGCGACTGATCGATTGGGGCGTCGTCCCGGTCGTCAACGAGAACGACACAACTGCGACCGACGAGATCACCTTCGGAGACAACGACTTTCTCGCCGCCCAGGTGGCGATCCTGCTCGACGCCCGCCTGCTCGTCCTGCTCTCCGACGTCGACGGCCTGCACCGCAGCGACCCGCGCGCCGACCCGGAGGCCGAGCGGATCGCGACGGTCGAGGACTTCAGCGAGCTGGCCGGGATGGAGATCGGCGACCGCACCTCGGCCTTCGGCTCGGGCGGCATGCGCAGCAAGGTCGCCGCCGCGGAGATGGCGGCCGAGTCCGGCATCCCGGCAACGATCTGCAACGGCACCGAGGCGGGCACGCTGCTGACGGCGGCCGGGGGCGGCGAGGTCGGCACTCGCTTCATTGCCGGCGAGGGCAAGGCGTCCAGCTTCAAGCTCTGGCTCAAATACGCCAAGCCGACGCGCGGCAAGCTAACCGTGGACGACGGCGCCGCCCGGGTGCTGCGCGAGAGTGGCTCGAGCCTTTTACCGGTGGGCATCACCGCAGTCGACGGCAGCTTTAATGCTGGCGATGCCGTCGAGGTCGCCAGCGACGGATTGGTCATCGGAAAGGGCATCGTCGACTACTCGGCTGTAGAGCTTTCGAGAGTCCGAGGTTTGAAGATGGGGCAGGTAAGAGAGCTGCTCCCGCATGCCGCCGACGAGGCCATCCACCGCGACCGCTTCGTGCTGCTGTAGGTATCAGGAGGACGGGGTGTCCCTCCCCCGGAGACCGTCGCGCAGCTGATCGCGGGCAAGGGCTCACGCGCGGTTCCTGGAGCCTCCGGGGGAGGGACACCCCGTCCTCCCGTACCCTTACTCGCAATGGTTGTAGCGACCAAATCAGTTGCAGAAACCTGCGCCGCAGCGCGGCGCGCCGCGCGTGCGCTGGGCGGCGCTTCGAGCGACGCGAAGAATGCTGCCTTGGAGGCGTCCGCGCGCTTGCTGGGAGAGCGCAGCGCCGAGGTGCTCGAGGCCAACGCGGCCGACCTCGCCGACGAGAGCGCCGCCGGGTTGACGCCGGCGCTGCGCGACCGCCTGGCGCTGAGTGAGGAGCGGATCGCAGCGATGGCCGACGGCGTGCGGGCGGTCGCGGCGCTCGCCGACCCGGTCGGCGAGGAGCTGGAAGGGAAAACGCTCGACAGCGGGCTCGAGCTGACCAAGCTGCGGGTGCCGCTCGGCGTCGTCGCGGTGGTCTACGAGGCGCGGCCGAACGTGACGATCGATTGCGCGGCGCTGACGATCAAGAGCGGCAACGCGATCGTGTTGCGCGGCTCGCACTACGCCGAACGGACCAACGGCGCGCTGGCGGCGATCGTCCGTGACGCGCTGGCCGAGGCCGGGCTGCCGCCCGACGCGGTGCTGCTGCTGGCCGGCGGCGGGCACGAGGAGCTGGGCGAGCTGGCGACCCAGGAGGACACGGTCGACCTGCTGATCCCGCGTGGCGGAGAAGGCCTGAAGAACGCACTGAAGGAGGTCGCGACGGTGCCGGTGATCTACGCCGCCGCCGGGAACTGTCACGTCTACGTCCACGCCGACGCCGACCTGGAGATGGCGCGGCGGATCGCCGTCAACGCGAAGACGCAGCGCCCCGGCGTCTGCAACGCGGCTGAGACGCTGCTCGTCGACGCGGCGATTGCCGACGAGTTCCTGCCGGATGTGCTCGCCGAGCTGCGCAAGGCCGGCGTCGAGCTGGTCGGCGACGAGCGCACCCGTGCCGCGGCCGGCGAGGTCGAGGTCGGCGCCGCTGACGAGGGGGACTGGGGGCGCGAGTTCCTCGACCTCAAGCTCGCCGTCGCCGTCGTCGACTCGCTCGACGACGGGATCGAGCACGTCAACCGCTACGGCACCCGGCACTCGGAGGCGATCGTCTCCAGCTCCGCCGACGCCGCCGCGCGCTTCACCGCGGGCGTCGACGCGGCCGTCGTCTACACCAACGCCTCGACCCGCTTCACCGACGGCTTCGAGTTCGGCATGGGGGCGGAGATCGGCAACTCGACCCAGAAGCTGCACGCGCGCGGCCCGATCGGCCTGCGCGAGCTGACCACCTACAAGTACGTCGTCAGCGGCGACGGCCAGGTGCGTGAGTAGCGTTTCCAGCTCAGACGTCCGGCGGTCTGCGATCGGCGTCCTCGGCTCTGCCTTCAACCCGCCCCACCTGGGCCACCTGGCGCTCGCCCAGGAGGCGCTCTGGCAGCTCGGCCTGGAGGAAGTCGTGCTGATGCCCACCGGCGAGGCGCCGCACAAGCGAATCCACGATGACCCCGGGCGCGAGCTGCGCCTGGCGATGGCGCGGCTCGCCGCCGCCGACGATCCGCGCTTTGCCGTCTCCAGCCTCGAGGTTGAGCGCGAGGGACCGTCCTACACGTATGAGACCTTGCAGTTGCTTGCACGCGAGAAAGGAGAACCCGAGCTGGTGTTCGTGATGGGGGCGGATGCCGCCGTCGGGTTCGAGAGCTGGCGCGAGCCGCGCCGCGTGATCGAGCTGGCCCGCCTCGCAGTGGCGCGGCGCGCGGGGATCTCCGAGGCGGACGTCGGCGCGACGATGCGTGGGCTCGGCGCCGAGGGGCGGGTGACGATGCTGGAGATGCCGCAGTTCGGCGTCTCCTCTTCGGCGGTGCGCGAGCGTGCGGCGGCGGGCCGACCGTTGCGCTACCTGGTGCCCGAGGCGGTCGCGCGGTTCATCGAGGAAAAGGGGGTCTACTCGTGAGCGAGCTCGACTCCGAGGCCCTGGTGCGGCGGTTGGCCGAGCTGGCCGACTCGAAAGGAGCGACCGACCTCGTCGTGCTCGACATGCGCGGCCTCGCCTCCTACACCGACCTGCTGGCAATCTGCACGGCGCGCAACGAGCGCCAGGCGCGGGCGATCGTCGACGAGGTGAAGCTGCGGCTCAAGCAGGAACTCGAGCTGCTGCCGGGCGGGGTCGACGGCGAGGCGGGCTGGATCGTGCTCGACTACCTCGACGCGATTCTGCACGTCTTCACAGCCGAGGAAAGAGAGCGCTATCAGCTGGAGGACCTCTGGCGCGAGGCGCCGCGGCTCGAGTTGCAGCTGTCGCAAGATGCCGTCCGAGGGCGCCTTTACGGTGCCGCGCATGGCTAGCTTCAAGCGGGCCCTGCTCGGCTACCGTCGCCAGGAAGTTGACGCCGCGCTCGCGGCGCGTGACGAGGCGATCTCCGTCGTCGAGAGCCATGCGACGGCGGCCGACGCCGAGCTCGCCTCGCTCTCGGACATGGTGATCGAGCGCGAGCGCGAGATCCGCGGCCTGAGCGAGCGGCTGCGCGAGGCCAACGAGCGCCACGAGCAGAGCATCGCCTCGCTACAGGCGGTCTCCGAGCGGCTCGAGGACATTCAGGCGCAGGCGCGCGGGCAGGCGACGCGGATCCGCATGAAGGCGCTGCGCGAGGCGGTCGAGGTCAGCCGCCGCACGCAGGAGCTGGCCGAGGTGGGGGAGAGCGCGCAGAACGGCGCCACGCCCGCCGAGGCGGGCAGCGCGGAGACCGCGCTGGGGGAGCTCTTCGAGGGCCTGATTAGGCTCGAGATCGGCCCGCTCGGCGACTTCTCGCAGCTGGTCGGCTTCGAAAACGCGGTCGGCCGGCTCGGTGCTTCGGAGATCTCGGTCGAGCGCTTCTCCGAGGGCCGCGCGACGCTCTCGATGCAGCTCGATGAGCCGGTCGAGCTGCTGCGCGAGCTGGAAGAGAACGCCCCCTTCGAGTTCAACATCCGCCGCACCGCCGGCGACAACCTGATCCTCGACGTCGACGAGGACCAGGGCCCCGAACAGCACGCCGCGTAGCGTCTAAACTCACGGGACCGCGGGGCTGTAGCTCAGCTGGAAGAGCGACGCGCTGGCAGCGCGTAGGTCACGGGTTCGAGTCCCGTCAGCTCCACTGTTCACGGCGAACCTCCATGAAGTCCGAAGAAGTCTGCACCCACAAGGTCCACACCATCTTCGGCTGCTGCAGCGGGGTGCCAGCCTACTTCGCTCAATCGCGCCTTCGCCGCTGCCGATGCTTGAGCGGTGAGCACTGCCAACGAGAACGTCTTCTCGCACGGGATGCGGGACACCCGGGCGACCTTCGAGGCCTGGAACGGTCACCCGTGGGCGGTGCTGCGCGGCTGGCTCGCGCTCAGCCTGGCGATCGCCTTCGCCCTGCTCGGCGCGGTCTGGGTCGTCGCCGGCCTGCTCACCCCCGACCTCACCCCGATCCACATGCCCGGCATCAGCGAGCCCACCGATCCCGCCGACCTGCTGCCGATCCTCTTCCGCAACTCGCTCGTTCTCGCCCTGCACGGCACCGCCTGCATCGCCGGCTTCATCGCCGGCGCCTCGATGCCGATCGCCGCTGCCCAGCGCAGCGGCATCTCTCGCTGGATCCACGTCAAGGCGGGCCAGTTCGCGATCCTCTTCGTCGCCGCGGTGACGATCTTCTCGCTCTGCACCCAGGCGCTCTATCTCGGCTTCCAGGGCTCGACGATCGCCTTCCAGCTCGAGATCTCCCACGCCGCCCTGATCCTCAGCGTGCTCCCGCACGCTTTACCGGAGCTGACTGCGCTCTTCCTGCCGCTGGCGGCCTGGCTGATCGCCAGCCGCCGCGGCGAGTGGAATCAGCTGCTCGCCGCGACCTTTATCACCGTCGCGCTGGCGATCCCGGTGCTCGTCTTCGCCGCCACGCTCGAGGTCTACCTCTGGCCGCAGATCCTCGAGGCGATCTCGCCGGTCGCATAAGCCGCCACCTCCTCCCAGGGAGCGAAGCGACCGGTGATCCGGCGAAGCCCGGAATCGTCGGGGGCGGCGGGGCAACGCGCCGTATCGGCGTTGCTCGCAGAGAATCAGATCGTGATGCTCGCCAATTGGTTCTCCATAGGATGCGGACGTGGGCTACGAACCCAAGCAGATCGAGGCTCGGTGGCAGCGGCTGTGGGCCGAGGAGAAGTCCTGGGAGGTCGCCAACCCCGGGCAGCCCGGCTACGCCGCCGAGAAGCCGAAGTCCTACGTGCTCGAGATGCTGCCCTACCCCTCCGGCGAGCCCCACGTAGGCCACCTCAAGTGCTATGCGGTCGGCGACGCGATCGCCCACTTCCGCCGCCGCCACGGTTTCGAGGTGATCCACCCGATGGGCTACGACGCCTTCGGTCTGCCGGCCGAGAACAACGCGATCAAGACCGGCGAGTCGCCGAGCGAGGCGACCGAGCGCTCGATCGCCTCCTTCCGCCGCCAGTTCCAGGAGTGGGGAATCTCGATCGACTGGTCGCGCGAGCTCGGCACCCACACGCCTGAGTACTACCGCTGGACTCAGTGGATCTTCCTGCGCCTCTTCGAGAAGGGTCTCGCCTACCGCGACGAGGCCCCCGTGCAGTGGTGCCCGAAGGACGCCACCGTGCTCGCCAACGAGCAGGTCGTCGACGGCCGCTGCGAGCGTTGCGGCACCCCGGTGCAGCAGCGCCGTCTCGAGCAGTGGTTCTTCAAGATCACCGACTACGCCGAGCGCCTGCTCGCTGACTTCGACCTGCTCGAGTCCTGGCCCGAGCACGTGGTGACGATGCAGCGCAACTGGATCGGCCGCTCCGAGGGGGCTGAGGTCAGCTTCCGCTGCGAGGAGCTCGAGCTCGACTTCCCGGTATTCACCACCCGCCCTGACACGCTCTTCGGCGCCAGCTTTTTCGTCCTCGCCCCCGAGCACCCCGAGCTCGAGCGCCTCGTCGCCGGCACTCCGGCCGAGGGGGCGGTGCGCGAGTACATCAACCAGGTCGCCCGCGAGTCGGTCGAGGATCGCGGCGACGAGGAGCGGCCGAAGACCGGCGTTCCGCTCGGCCGCAGCGTCGTCAACCCGGTCAACGGAGAGCGGATCCCGATGTTCGTCGCCGACTACGTGCTGATGGAATACGGCACCGGCGCGATCATGGCCGTGCCGGCCCACGACGCGCGCGACTACGAGTTCGCCCAGGCCTTCGACCTCCCGGTAAAGCGGGTGATTGAGGGCGAGGACCCCGAAGCCGCCCGCGACGACGAGGGGCTGCCCTATCCGGGTGACGGCCCGATGACGGCTTCCGGTCGCTTCGATGGCAAGCACAACCGCGAGGCCTACGAGGAGATCGTCGCCTGGCTGGCCGAGGACGGCCGCGGCGAGTCCGCGGTCAACTACCGCCTCCGCGACTGGCTGGTCTCGCGCCAGCGCTACTGGGGTGCGCCGATCCCGGTCGTCTACTGCGACGCCTGTGGCATCGTGCCCGTTCCCGACGAGCAGCTCCCAGTCGAGCTGCCCGAGGTCGAGGACTACGCGCCGCAGGGGCGCAGCCCGCTCGCCGCCGCCGAGGATTGGGTCGCCACCGAGTGCCCGCGCTGCGGCGCCGCCGCCCGCCGCGAGACCGACACGATGGACACCTTCGTCGACTCCTCCTGGTACTTCATCCGCTACCTCGACTCGCAGAACTCCGAAGCCGCCTGGGACCGCGCCGCGGCTGACAGCTGGCTGCCGGTCGACCAGTACATCGGCGGCGTCGAGCACGCGATCCTGCATCTGATGTACGCGCGCTTCTTCACCAAGGCGCTCGCCGACCTCGGCACGCTCTCCGTGCAGGAGCCCTTTGCCAACCTATTCACCCAGGGCATGATCACCCGCGACGGAGCGAAGATGTCGAAGTCGAAGGGCAACACGGTCAGCCCGGCCGAGTACGTCGAGCGCTATGGCGCCGACACCGCCCGCACCTACGTCTGCTTCATGGGCCCGCCCGAGCGCGGCGGCGACTGGTCCGATGAGGGCGTCGAGGGCGTCAACCGCTTCCTCTCGCGACTTTGGCGGCTCTGTGAGGAGGTCGAGGCGAAGGAGGCGACCGCGGTCGACGGGGATGCCGCCGCGGGCGAGGCGCGCGAGTTGCTCGCCAAGGCGCACTGGGCGATCGAGAAGGTGACGCGCGACTTTGAGCGCGGCTTCCAGTTCAACACGGCGATCGCGGCGACTATGGAGTTGGTCAACGAGGCCTACCGAGTCAAGGACGGCCTCTACGCCGACCCCGCCGGTGCGGCCGCCGTGCGTTTCGCGACCGCCACCGCTGCCTCGCTGATCTTCCCCTTCGCCCCACACCTCGGCGCCGAGGTGTGGGGGCGCCTGCGGGGTGGTCGCGTCTGGGAGGAGGGCTGGCCCGTCGCTGACCCCGAGCTGCTCGCCAGCGACACGGTCACCCTGGTCGTCCAGGTCAACGGAAAGCTGCGCGACCGGATCGAGGCGGCCGCCGATGCGCCCGAGGAGGAGCTGCTCTCGGTTGCGCGCAAGAGCGAGAAGGTACGTCGCCACCTCGACGGTAAGCAGGTGGTCAAGGAGATCGTCGTGCCCGGCAAGCTGGTCAATCTCGTGGTTCGCTGAGTTTTCGCGGCCTAGAACTGGTACAAAGCCGCCCGATGCTCGTCAGGCGCCTGGCAGACGCACCAGCAGAGGAGTGGCACCGACTGCGCTATCACGCGTTGATGGACGCCGGGCAGCTCGGCGCCCGCAACCTCTCGGTGACCTGGCTGGAGATCCCCGCCGGGGCCGAGCAGACGCTGCGCTCCGACGAGGACGCAGAGCAGGCCTATGTGGTCGTGCGCGGCGGGGGCTCGATGTCGGTTGCCGGCGACACGCAGGAGGTGGGGGAGGGTGACCTGATCCTCGTCCCACCCGCAACCGACCACGCGATCGCCAACAACGGCGGCGAGGCGCTGGCCTGCGTCTCGGTGCAGTCGCCACCGGTCGCCGCTGCGGAGCTCTACAGCGACAAATTGGCCGAAGTCGCCGGTTACAACGACGACGAAGACCTGTAGCCAAATTTTTTGATTGTGCGCGCCACGCGTGCGCCTGAGTGCGTCACCGTCGGCCCGTGCCGGACCTCTCGCGCTCTCAGCTGGTTGTCTACGGTGCCGTCGCCGTCGCCCTGCTGCTCATCGGCGCGCAGGCGATCAGGGCAGATGGCGGCGGTGGAGCGGCGCCCGAGACGGCGGTCGCATCCTCAACCGGATCGGCCGGCCTCAGCATCGAGACGGGCGGCGACGATCTGGTCGTCGACGTCGCCGGAGCGGTCGGCCGGCCGGGCGTGTACCGGCTGCCGGCCGGAGCGCGCGTCGTCGATGCGATCGAGCGCGCCGGTGGGGCCACCCGGGGCGCCGGGCTGGAGGGGATAAACCGCGCCGCCCGCCTCGCCGACGGGCAGCAGGTGATGGTTCCCGAGCGCCTGCCGGCCGGAGTGTCGGGAGCTGCCGGTGCAGGTGAAGACGGCCCGATCAGCCTCGGCAGCGCCACCGCCGACCAGCTCGAAGAGATCGACGGCATCGGACCGGTCACTGCCGGCAAGATCGTCGAGTACCGCGACCAGCACGGCGGGCTCGCCTCGGTCGATCAGCTCGACCGGGTCAGCGGCATCGGGCCGGCGACGATGGAGTCGCTGCGTGACCGGCTGCAGCCCTGACGCCGATGGCCCGACGGGCGCCCTTGCCGCTCGTCTTCGTTGCTGCGGCAGTCGCGCTCGCGCTCGCCCACAGCGACGAGGTTCGGGCACGCGCCGAGGCGGCCCTGGGCCGGGGGATGCCGGAGCGTGAGGCGGCGCTCGCCCGCGGCTTCGTCCTCGGTCAGGACGAGGAGGTCGACGCGGCGACCACGGAAGACTTCCGGCGCTCCGGGTTGAGCCACCTGCTTGCCGTGTCGGGCCAGAACGTCGCACTGCTCGCCCTGCTCGCGATGCCGCTGCTGGCGGCGCTGGGGATGCCGCTGCGCACGCGCCTGTTCTGGGTGCTCGGCCTGATCGCCGTCTATGTCCCCCTCGCCGGGTCGGGGCCGTCGATCCAGCGAGCCGGGATCATGGGCGGCCTCAGCGTGTTGGCGCTGCTCGCCGGCCGCCGCGCCTCGCGCTTCTATGCACTGCTCATCGCCGCGATCGTGCTGCTGGCGCTGGACCCTGGCATTGCCGCGGACGTCGGCTGGCAGCTCAGCTTTGCCGCCGTGCTCGGCATCCTGTTGCTGGCGACGCCGCTGCGCGAGGCGATCATTGCTCGGATTGGTCGCGGTGGCGCCCAGCGGACGCTGGCCGAGGGCGCGGCACTGACGATCTCAGCGACGTTGGCGACGGCGCCGCTGATCGCCTTCCACTTCGAAGCGGTGTCGACCACGACGCTGTTCGCCAACCTGCTCGCGCTACCGGCGATCGCGCCGGCGATGTGGTTGGGGATGCTGGTCGCAGGGGCGGGCCAGATCCCGGGCTTCCCGGTCGAGGCGCTCAACGCCGTCGACTCCCTTCTCCTCGCCTACATCGCTCAGGTCGCGGCCTGGTGCGGCCGCCCGGGGTGGGCCTACCTCGACGTCCGGCTGGGGATCGGCGGGCTGGCGGCCTCCTACGCCGCGATCGCTGTTGTCGCGACGGCGCTGCTTGCGGCGGTCCTGTTTCTGCTGCCCGGTGCCACAGGCGTCTCGAGCCCGTCCGTGTCCGCGGGCCTGCGGGTCACCGTCCTCGATGTCGGTCAGGGCGACGCGATCCTGTTTCAGCCCCGCGACTCGCCGGCCCTGCTCGTCGACGGCGGCCCGCCCGGCAGGGGGCTGTTGGCGATGCTGGGCGCCGCCGGGGTAGGCCGCCTCGGGGCGGCGATCGTCACCCACGATCAGTCCGATCACGCCGCCGGCATTGGCGAGCTGCTCGGCGCGATCCCCGTCGACCGGCTGCTCTACGGAGCGTCAGGCAGTTCAACGCTGGCCGCGGCGGCCACCGCCGGGATTCCGGCTCGCCGTCTCGCCGCAGGGAGCGTGGTGCGCTCCGGGCGACTGCGGCTGGAGGTGCTCTGGCCGCCGGCCCAGTTGCTCTCCGGGTCGCACGAGGGGGAGGACCCCAATGCGCTTGCCCTGGTCATGCGAGCCCGCTGGCATCGCTTCGCGATGCTGCTGACCGCGGACGCCGAGGCCGAGGCGACGCCGCTCGATCCCGGGCCGGTCGACGTGCTCAAGGTCGCCCACCACGGCAGCGACGACACCGGACTGGCCGGGCTGCTCGACCGGACCCGGCCGCGCCTGGCGGTAATCTCGGTCGGCGCCGGTAATCCGTTCGGCCACCCCACGGCGATGACGCTGGCAACTCTCGTCGCGCACGGCGCATGTGTCCTGCGCACTGACCGCAACGGGCCGATTGCGATAGAGGTGGGCAGGCACTCAACGAATCTACGAATCGATACTGGGGCAAATGCGCCACTGCCCTGTCGGTCAGGCGGCCACGGTCGATAGTCGCAGCGGTGGACTGCAAGCCTGGAAAGTCACGGCTGAGGCCCAGTGTCCTTGGCGGCGGCATGCTGGAGAGGGCGCGCAGCACGACGCTCGCGCTGCTCGGCCTGACCGCGGCGGTCGGCCTGGGCATGGTCGCGCTGGCGCTCAACCAGAGCTGGCCGTTGCTGGCCGGCAGCCCGATTCCCGGCGCGCCGGGAGGAGACAAGGCCGTCGGCAAGGCGCGCGTTGTCTCGCGGGCGGACGGCGCCGGGCATCCGCAGCGGGGTGCCGCGCATGGCGATCGCGTCGGCGGTCCAGGCATGCGGCGAAGCTCGGCCGGATCGCCGCAGGGATCCGGTGGATCGCCGCAAGACCCGGCGCCGGAAAACGGTTCGAGCGAGTTCGTCTCCGCATCGGCTCCGGCCGGCTCAGGCGGGAGAAGAGCTCCCAAGAAGCCCCCTCAGCAGGCCCCTGACCGCTCGCCGGCGGCGGAGAAGCCGCAGGCGCCGGTTGCGACCACGCAACCTCCGGCCACGCCGCAGGCCGTGCCTTCCACGCCCGCTCCGGCGAGCGGTGCCGATACCCCGTCTCCATCCGCCCTGGCGTCCTCCGCTCCGCCCGATGAGGAGTCGAGCGTGCCCTCTTGGAGCCACGGCGGAGGTCACGCCTACGGTCATAGCGACCGCGACCGCGACGGGCACGCGCATGGCGACTGGGACAGCGACCGGTCGCACGGTCACCACCGGGACGACTAGCGAGCCCCAGCCCCCGCTCGCCTATCTAGACTCGGTCACATGGCCGAGTCCGAGCTGCGTTCGCTCTATCTGATCGCCGGCACCGACGGGGCGAAGATCGACGCGACCCGGGCGCGCCTGCGAGCCCGCGCCGAGCGCGACGGCGGTGCCTCGTCGCTGCATGTCTTCGAAGCGGGCGAGGGCCGTGGCGCCCCCGACCACGAGGCGCTGCTGGCGTCCATCCCGGCGATGTCGCTGACCGAGTCGCGGCGCTATCTACTTGTGGACGGGGTCGAGCGCTGGCGCGACCGGCAGTTGGAGGAGGTGGCGGCGGCGCTCGCCGAGCTGCCGCCCGACCTCAGCGTCGTCCTGATCTCCCGGGGGAAGGCGCCGGCGAAGCTGACCAGCGCGGTCAGGGACGCGAAGGGCGAGATCCACGACTTCGAGGCGCCGAAGGCGCGCGAGATGCCGCGGACCCTGGTCGCCGACGCGAAGCGTCTCGGCTTCGGGCTCGACCCGGCGGCGGCGCGGATGCTGGTTGAGCGGATGGGCGCCAATCCGCAACGACTCCACAACGAGCTTGAGCGCCTCTTGCTCTGGGCCGGCGAGGGGGGGAGGGTCGACGCCGCCGACCTTGCCGCGATGGTCGCCGATACCTCTGAGTCCGCGGTCTGGACGCTCTCCGACGCGCTGCTCGAACGCGATGCTGCCGGTGCGCTGCGAATCTCCGAGCGGCTGATCGCGCAGGGGGAGAACGTCACCGGCCTGATCTACGGCCTGGCCTCGCGACTGCGCAAGGCCTGCAGCGCGGCGGCGATGCTGGAGGACGGGATGGCGTCGGGTCAGGTCGAGTCGAAGCTCGGCATGCACCCGTACGCGGCCAAGCAGCTGGTCCGACGCCTCGGTGAGGTGGAGATGTCCGACCTGCGCGAGGCGACGATCGCCCTCGCCGACCTCGAGGTCTGGTGTCGGGGCGGAGCCGACTACGGCGACGAGCTTGCTCTAACCCTTGCGATTCGCTCGGCCTCCGGCTCTTAGGACGCTGCAAACCGGCGCATTTCGGCGTCCTCCCTCAGTCATGTGCAGAGCACACTCCCTCGGTCGTCCTAGAACTGCCTGGTGTTCGCGTCCTAAGAGCCTTGCGCAATACGGGCGGCCTGGGACTTCTTCCGGGCTGCGGTATTGCGATGCAGGGCGCCCTTCTGCACGGCCTTGTCGATGCGCGAGACGAGCGCCTTGTGCTCACGCTCGATCGCACTCGCGTCACCGCCCTCGACGGCGCTCTGCAAGCGGCGGAAGTAGGTCTTCACCGTGCTCGTCAGGAGCCGGTTCTCGGTTCTCTCGCGGTCGCTGCGTAGGATCCGCTTCTTCTGTGAGGCAATGTTGGCCATGAGCGCGGCGCCGGACTATACCGAGACTCAGCGTCCACCCACCGAGCGCCGCCCCGGGCGGATCGCCCGCTCCACGGCGTTCTTCTCGATCGCGACCGCCGCTTCGCGGCTGGCTGGGCTGGGGCGCGAGATAGTCGCCGCCGGCTATTACGGCGTGAATGGGCCGATGTCGGCCTTCACGGTCGCCTTCCAGGTCCCCAACCTGATTCGGGCGCTGTTCGCCGATGCGGCGCTGCAACCGGCCTTCGTGCCGGTCTTCACCGAGCAGCTGGAGAAGAAGAACTACAGGGAGGCATTCCGCATGGCCTCGACCATGCTGCTGCTGGTCACGGCGGTTCTCGGCGCGATCACGGCGATCTTCGTGCTCGCCGCGCCGCTGATCATGCCGCTCATCGCGCCCGGCTTCGAAGGGGCGATCCTCGACCTCACCGTCACCCTCTCCCAGGTTCTCTTCCCGATCCTCGTCCTGCTCGGGATGAGCGGCGTCGTCGTCGGCATCCTCAACAGCTACGACCGCTTCGGAGCCTTCGCGATCGCGCCGCTGTTCTGGAACCTGACGATCATCGCCTGCCTGGTCGCGATCGTGCCCTCGTTGGAAGGCCAGGACCGGATCTACGCCTACGCAATCGGCGTCCTCGCCGGCACCGTGGTGCAACTCGGCATCGTCGTCTTCGACCTACGCAACACGCCGTTCAAGTTCGCCTGGAGCTTCGACTGGCGCAACCGCGACGTGCGCCGCGTGCTGCTGCTGATGCTGCCGGTGACGATCAGCCTCGGGCTGATCAACTTCAACCTGCTGATCAACAGCCTCTTCGGCAGCCTCGTCAGCAATCAGGCGCCGGCCGCGATCGACAAGGCGTTCCGCATCTACCAGCTGCCGCAGGGGATCTTCTCGGTGGCGATCGCGACCGTGCTCTTCCCGACCCTGGCCCGCTTCGCCTCGCGCGGCGAGCACGACAACCTGCGGGCGACGATGGCCAACGGAATGCGACAGATCCTGTTCGTCCTGCTGCCCGCCGCGGCGGCGATCCTCGTTCTCTCCGAGCCGATGATCCGGCTCGTCTACCAGCGCGGTGAGTTCACGCCCGAGCAGACGACCCTGGTTGCCACGGCGCTCTTCTGGTTCGCCTTCTCGCTCCCCGCCAACGGCCTCTTCCTGCTGCTCACGCGGACCTTCTTCGGCCTGCAGCGGCCCTGGATCCCGACCTCGATCGCTGCTGGCAACCTCGCCGTCACCGCCCTTGCGGCGCTCGGCCTCTACCACCTCGGCGTCGGCGGCATCGTCGCGGCGACCGCGATCGCGACGATCGGCAGCGTCATCGCCCAGGGGATCGTCCTGCGCCGCCTGCTCGGCGGGCTGGAGCTGGGCCGCCTGCTCGACGCCGCGATCCGGATCTCGATCGCGGCCGCCGCGCTGGCCGCCGTCAGCTTCGGCATCTGGGACGTGCTCGACAACGCGCTCGGCCGCGGCCTGCTCGGCCAGGTGGTATCGCTCGGCGCCGGCCTCGGGGTCGGCGGGCTCGCCTACGTCGGCGTCGCAAGGCTCCTGCGGGTCGAAGAGCTCGACCAGGTGATGCGGCTCGTCCGCCGCAGCTAGATGGATGACTCCACGACCCCGCACGCCTGGATGACGCACGTGGCACTGCGCATCTCAGCGTCCTCGGGTTTGCCTTTGCAACCAGCAAAGGCTGCACCCGGCGTCCTTGATCTGCTTGGCCACGCGCGCCCCAAGTCGCACGCGACCGTGGAGTCAACCATCTGATGCTCGATCTGGCTCGCTACCTGCTCGGCGTCGCGGAGATCGCCCTACTCACGGGCTTCGCCACGCTGGGCGCATCCGCCGTACGCGCTCGCCTGCTTCCATCGTTCACCGGCGCCCCAGCGCATCTGGCGACCGCTGTGATCGCGCTCGCATTGCTGATCTGGGTAGCTGAGCTTCTTGGCAGCTTCGGCCTGTTCAAGCCGGTGCCGTGTCTCGTCAGCGTTGCGCTGGTCGGCTTGGGACTTTGGCTTGTGGTTGCGGGGGGACGGGGGTACCCCTCCGGCTTGCTGGGTTTTTCGCCTCGTCGCTGGGGGGCCGTCCGAGGTCGCGGTCGGGGCGAAAAAGTGGACGCCGCTGCGCCGGACGGGTACCCCCGTCTCCCTTCGCGCGGCCATTGTTCCGGGACGAGTTTGGGTCACCCATCGGTGGTGACCGTGGTGGCGCTGGCCGTGGCTGGGGCAGCGCTTGTGAGGTTCGGTCTCGATGTGAAGCCGAAGCTGACTACGGGGATGACCGGGTTCGATTCGACCTGGTACCACGGGCCGTTCGCCGCGGGGTTCTCCCAGAGTGGGAGCACGTGGGACCTGCACTTCATTGCGCCGCAATTTCTGGCCTGGTTTTACCCAGCCAACGCGGAACTGTTCCACGCTGGCGGAATGCTGGCGTTCGGGCGGGACCTGCTGTCGCCGCTGCTGAACATCGGTTGGTTCGTCGGCTGTCTGGTTGCCTGCTGGTGTATCGGGCGGCCGTACAAGGTGGCGCCGTGGTCGCTGGCGCTGGGTGCGGTAGCGCTGAGCTTGCCTGTTCTCTCGGATCAAGCCGGCGAGGCCCGCAACGACATCGTCGGGATCTTCTTCCTGTTGGCTGCTGTCGCGATCGTCCTCAATGCCTGGGCAGCCGGAAAAGGCGGGGTGGGGGGGGCGGTCGTCGTCATCGGCCTCGCCGCGGGCCTCGCCGCGGGGACGAAGCTGAATTTCCCTCGCCGCGGGGACGAAGCTGAATTTCCTCCTACCTGCCGCAGTTCTCGTCCTTGGGTTGGCTTTTTTCGTCCCATCCGGTGGCCGCTGGCGTGCCTTGTTCACCGGCATGTGCGCCGCTCTGGCCGGGGGCGGTTACTGGTACCTGCGCAACCTGGTCCACAGCGGCAACCCTCTGCCCTGGCTCGACTCGATCGGCCCGGTCTCGCTGCCGGCACCCGACCAGGCCCTAGGCGGCCGCGAAGGCCACAGCGCGCTCGGCTACCTCACTGACGGCAGCGTCTGGTCCGACTGGTTTTTGCCCGGCCTCCACGACGGCCTCACGATCCTCTGGCCACTGTTCGCCTTCGCGGCCCTTGCCGGCCTGCTCCTCTGCCTCGCGGCCCCCGCCCGCGGGTGGTCGAGGTTAGAACCGGATAGCGATCCAAAACTCGGCCGCGATCGGGTGCTGCCGCTTGTCGGCCTCGTCGGACTGGCCGTGATCGCCGCCTGGCTGGTGGCTCCCACGTCCGCCTCGGGCCCCGATGGAATTCCGCGCGGCTTCGAGTCCGGCCTCCGCTACCTCGTCCCGGCCCTGGTGCTTGGACTGGCTGTCCTGCCGGCGGCACTACTCCCGCGGGTGGCGGGGGATGGGTGTCCGGCGAGGCGCGGCGTCCTCATTTTCGCCCCACCGGGGATCGCGGACAGCCCCCCGCGCGACTGGCGAAGAACCCGGCGCCTCGCCGGACACCCATCCCACGACAGGACCCGCGGGCCACAGGCGCTCATCGCAGCCGTCGTCCTCCTGATGGCAGTCGGCTACCCGGTCCAACGCCACTACCTCGAGAACCGCTACGCCAACCCCACCTTCGCCGCCCCGGGCCTCAATGCTGCGTTCAAATCGGCCACGCCTCTCTCAGGCGCCCGGATAGCGACCACCAGCACGCGCCAGTACCCCCTCTTCGGCACCGACCTCTTCAACGAGGTCCAGTACGTCGGGGAACACCGCCCCCACGGCGGCTTCACCCCACCGACGACCTGCCGCCGCTGGCGAGAAGTGCTCAACGAGGGCAACTACGACTACGCAATAACCACCCGCGACCGCACCGAACCAGGCAAGCCTCCGTTCCCCGAGACGGCCAAATGGACCGAAGGCCCCGGTGCGGAGGTCTTCCTACGAAAGCCCCCCACCGTCATCTACAAGCTCACCGCCCCCCTGGATCCATCGGACTGCCATTGACTGATTGGCGCTTTATTGCCGCATAGCGGGAAGTAGGCGCCAAGCGGTTGCGAAACGGCGGGCCAGGAGGAGTCCGGCGCTTCGTGCAGCAGGGGTCGGGGGTGTCCCAGCGCGAGCGGCGTCCGTTTTTCGCACTATGGGGTTGCCGAGAGCCGCAAGCCACAAGGCGAAAAACCCAGCACGGGCTGGGACGCCCCCGACCCCTGCCCACACGCCGCGCACTCGCCATACTCCGCAGCCCGATGGACCACATCCGCAACTTCAGCATCATCGCCCACATCGACCACGGCAAGTCGACCCTGGCCGACCGGATCCTCGAGCTGACCGGTTCGATCGACCCGAAGAAAATGCAGGCGCAGATGCTCGACTCGATGGACCTCGAGCGCGAGCGCGGGATCACGATCAAGGCCCAGGCAGTGCGGGTGGAGTACAGGGCCGCCGACGGACAGGCCTACCACCTGCACCTGATCGATACCCCCGGCCACGTCGACTTTTCCTACGAGGTCTCGCGCAGCCTCGCCGCCTGCGAGGGCGCTCTGCTGGTCGTCGACGCGGCGCAAGGGGTCGAGGCGCAGACGGTGGCCAACACCTACCTGGCGATCGAGAACGGGTTGGAGCTGATCCCGGTGATCAACAAGGTCGACCTGCCGGGTGCCGAACCGGAGCGGGTAGCGGCCGAGATCGCCGACCTGCTCGGTGGCGATCCCTCCGAAGCGCTACAGATCTCGGCCAAGACCGGCGCGGGCGTGGCCGAGGTTCTGGAGGCGATCGTCGCTCGCGTGCCGGCGCCCACGGGGAAGCCCGAGGCGCCGACCAGGGCGCTGATTTTCGATTCCGAGTTCGACCAGTACCGCGGCGTGATCGCCTACGTGCGGATGGTCGACGGCGCCTTCCGCAAGGGCGAGCGGATCCTCGCGATGCAGAACGGCACCGAAGCCGACATCGACGACATCGGATTCTTCCGCCCGGCGATGACCGGCGTGCAGCGCATGGACGCCGGTGATGTCGGCTATCTGATCACCGGCATCAAGGACGTCGCCAAGCTGCGCGTCGGCGACACGTTGACGGCGCTGGAGCGACCGGCCGAGAAGCCGCTCGAGGGTTACCGCGAGGTGAGGCCGATGGTCTTCTGCGGCCTCTTCCCGATCGAAACCGATCGCTTCGAAGACCTGCGCGACGCGCTCGACAAGCTTGCCCTCAACGACGCCGCGCTCTCCTGGGAACCGGAGACCTCCGAGGCGCTCGGCTTCGGCTTTCGCTGCGGCTTCCTCGGGCTGCTTCACATGGAGATCGTGCGCGAGCGACTGGAGCGCGAGTACGGCCTCGACCTGCTTTCGACCACCCCGAACGTGCGCTACGAGGTCCATCTGACCAACGGGGAGTCGAGGGAGGTCCGCAGCCCCACCGAGCTGCCCGACCCGGGCACGATCGAAACGGTCGAAGAGCCCTACATCCGGGCCACGATCATCGCTCCGTCCGAACAGGTTGGCGCGGTGATGGAGCTCTGCCAGGAGCGCCGCGGCACCCATATCGACATGCATTACCTCAGCCCGCAACGGGTGCAGATCCGCTACGACATGCCGCTGGCCGAGATCGTGCTCGACTTCTTCGACCTGCTCAAGTCCTCGACCCGCGGCTACGCCTCGCTCGACTACGAGCCGACCGGCAACCGGCCCTCCGACCTGGTCAAGGTCGACATCCTGCTCGCCGGCGACAAGGTCGACGCGCTCTCGATCATCGTCCACCGCGATTTCTCCTATGAGCAGGGCAAGCGCCTGGTCGGGCGGTTGCGCAAGACGATCCCGCGCCAGCAGTTTGACGTGCCGGTGCAGGCTGCGATCGGCTCCAACATCCTTGCCCGCGAGACCGTCAAGGCCGTGCGCAAGGACGTCACCGCGAAGCTCTACGGCGGTGACGTGACCCGCAAGAACAAGCTCCTGAAGAAGCAGAAAGCGGGCAAGAAGCGGATGAAGCAGGTCGGCCGGGTCGAGGTCCCGCAGGAGGCGTTCCTGGCCGTGCTCCAAATCGACGAGTAGGCACGCGCCGGACTGGCCGCCTGGCCAATACACTGCCGCGCCATGGCGATCAAGACTGAAGCAATCGGCAAGGAGTGGCCCGCCACGACGTATGAGGTGGGCAAGGAGAAGATCGGCGAGTACGCGCGGGTGATCGGGCTCGACAACCCGGTTCACTTCGACCGGGGGGCGGCCACCGCGGCCGGCTACCGCGACGTGGTCGCGCCGCCGATGTTCTGCGTCGTCTACAGCGCCCCGGCGCTCGGTCCGGCGATGTTCGACCCCGAGGTCGGGATGAACTTCGCCGCGATGGTGCACGGTGGCCAGGAGTTCGCCTGGGGCGAGCCGGCCTGCTCCGGCGACGAGATCACGACCACCTCCAAGTGCCTGCAGATCTTTGAGAAAGACGGCAAGGGCTTCTACGTCTTCGAGACCGTCTCGATCAACCAGGACGGCGCTGAGGTAGTGCGCGGGACCTGGACCAACATCGTCAGGGGGGTCTGAGATGGCCGAGCTGCAACCCGGGGAGCAGATCGCGGAGCTGCGCGTGACCCCCGACAAGTACCTGCCGCACCGCTACGCGGGCGCCTCGGGCGACTTCAACCCGATCCACATCGACCCCGAGTTCGCCAAGGCGGTCGGGCTGCCGCACACGATCCTGCACGGCCTCTACATGATGGGCTTGGTGGCCCGCGCCGCCACCGATGCGGCCGGCGGCGATCCGGGCTCGCTGAAGCGGCTCTCGGTGCAGTTCCGCGGCATGGGCGCGCCGGAGACCGAGATCGTCGTCAGCGGCGAGGTAAAGGGGGCCGGCGACGGAAGGGCGACGATCGACGTCGTCGCAGCGCAGGGCGAGAATCAGACGATCCGCAACGCCGAGGCCGAGGTGGCGCTTTAGCGCCACCGGGCAACCCTCCCCGCTCAACTTTTTGCGAAGACACGGGCTGGTCGTCCGCGGGCCTCGCCGCGCAAAAAGTACAAGCCGCGGGTAGGGTCACCCGGCGTCGCTTCTACACTTTGAACGTGCTCTCTGAGCGACAAGAATTGATCTTGCGACTGGTGGTCGATGCCCATCTGGCGTCGGGTAAGCCCGTGGCCTCCAAGCCGATTGCCGAGAGGACAGAGGTGGAGTGGGGGCCTTCCACGGTGCGGGCGGAGCTTTCGGCGCTCGAGGCGGCTGGGTATCTGATGCACCCGCATACGTCCTCGGGCCGGGTGCCCACTGAGGTCGGGTATCGCTACTACGTCGATCACCTGATCGATGCAGCCAAGCCGCAGCCGTCCGCCACCCTCGAGCTTTCGCGACTGCGTCGTGAGATCGACGCGGCGATGCGGGAGACGACCGCCGCGCTGGCTCAGGTCACCGACCTGATGGCGCTTGCCACGGCGCCGGCCCCCGATACGGCGACGATCCACCGGGTCGAGGTCCTGCGCCTACAGCCGACCAAGGTGATGGCAATCGCGATCGCCTCCAACGGCAGTGTCGCCAAGCGTGTCTTCGACTTCGACACCGCGGTCGATCCGGGCCTGGTCGAGTGGGCGTCCAGCTACCTGAACGAGTCGCTGGCAGGGATGGGCGTCGGCGCGCGGATGATCGCCAACCGGCTCGCCGACCCGGAGCTGGACCAGCTCGAGTCGCGCTTCCTCGCCACCCTGGCGCCGGCCTTCACCGAGCTCGAGGGCGAGAGCGGCGAGGGCCTCTATATGGACGGGGCCTCGCGGCTGCTCTCCGAGACCCACGTCGCCGACCTGCCGCGCGCAGACCGGCTGATGACCGCGCTGGAGCGGCGCGCCGGCATGCTCGGCATGCTGCGCTCGGCGCTCGACGAGCGCTCGGTGTTCGTCTGGATCGGCGGCGAGAACCCGCAGCCGGAGTTGCGTTCGGTCAGCGTCGTCGGCGCCAACTACGGGCTCGGCCATCGCAACCTCGGCTCCGTCGGCGTGGTCGGGCCGCTGCGGATGGACTATGCGACCGCGATCGCCTCGGTGCGCGGCGCCGCGCGTGAGCTCTCGCGCTACTGCGAGTCGGTCTACGGCTGATGCCCGCGGACTACTACGAGATCCTCGGCGTCGCCCGCGACGCGAACAAAGCGGAGGTGAAGACCGCCTTCCGCAAGCTCGCGCGCGAGCTGCACCCCGACGTCAACGACCACGACCCCGAGGCGGAGGAGAAGTTCAAGGCGGCGGCGGAAGCCTACGAGGTGCTCTCCGACCCCGAGCAGCGCCGCGCCTACGACGCCTACGGCCACCAGGGCGTACGCGGGGCGGGCGCCGGTGCGGGCGGGCCGGCCTCGGTCGAGGACATCTTCCAGGCCTTCTTCGGCGCCGGCTTCGGCTTCGAGACACGGCGCGGGCCGATGCGCGGCCAGGACCTGATCCACCAGGTCGAGATCTCCGCCGTCGACGCGATGCTCGGGACCAAGATCGAGGCGCCGAGCCACGAGGGCCCGCGTGAGATCGAGCTGCCCGCCGGGATCCAGCCCGGCAGCCAGTTCGCGCTGCGCGGCCACGGCATGCCCGGTGCCAACGGTGGCCCGCCCGGCGACATGGTGATCGCCGTTCAGGTGATCGTCCCCGAGCAGCTCTCCGAGGAGCAGCGCGACCTGGTCGAGAAGCTGAACGAGACGATTGAGCCGCGCAACCTGCGCTCGCAGCAGGGCGACACCGGCAGCTTCTTCTCGCGCATGCGGCGCGCTTTCGGTTGACATACGGCGCCGCCTCTTCTGCTTTCGCGAATGCCTGAAGAATCAGATATGGACAGGCATTCGCCTCCGCGTCCGAGGGCGGCGCTGTGATCCGTTTGGCCGTCCGCTGTAAACCGGAGTACGCAGATGTTGTCCTGGCGGAGCTGATGGTTCTCGCCCCGAACGGGGTCGAGGAGGAGCGCGGAAGCGACTACGTCGAGTACGCGATCTACGGTGGCGAGGGCGAGCTGCCCGAGCTGGGCGAGATCGAGGTCGCGGCGGGGGACGGCCTGGTCGAGCTGGTCGCCACCGAGGTCCCCGACGACTGGGCCGACCGCTGGCAGGACTTCCACAAGCCGCTGTTGGTCGGCGGACGGCTCTGGCTGCGGCCTTCCTGGGAGCCGCCGCGCGAGGGTGCGATCGACCTCGTCATCGACCCGGGCCGCGCGTTCGGCACCGGCGCCCACCCGACCACGAGGCTCTGCCTCGAGCTGCTGCTCGAGCTGGCCGAGGCGGGCGAGGCCGGCGGCCCTCTCGCCGACCTCGGCTCCGGCTCCGGCGTCCTCGCCATCGCCGCCGCCAAGCTCGGCTGGGGCCCGGTGTCCGGCTACGACCACGAGCCCGCCTCGATCGAAGCCGCAGAAGCCAACGCAGCCATCAACGGCGTCGAGGCCAGCTTCCAGCGCCAGAACCTCCGCCACAAGCTCCCCGCGCTTCCCCCGACGGTCGCGGCCAATATGACCGCGCCGGTGTTGAAGGAGGTCGCCGCCCTGCTTTGCGGGGGTCCGGGGGAGATCCCCCGGACCCCCGCCACGGCAATCCTGTCCGGCCTGCTGCCCTCCGAGCTCGACGAGATCGCCGCGAACTTCGCCCCCGCGGGCCTTCGGGAGACCGAGCGCCGCATCGACGGCGACTGGGCCGCGCTGCTGTTCCGTCGTCGCTAGCGGATATGTTTCCCGCGATGCTGGCGACGATCGTTGACCCGGGCTACAAGTTCGCCCTCTTCCTGCACGTGCTGGCCGTCGTGCTCGCCTTCGGCCCGACCTTCGGCTACGCCTTCTTCTTCTCGCTCTCGCCGCAGTACCCGCGGGCGACACCGGCGATCCTGGCGGGGATCCAGAAGGTCGACCGTTACCTGGTCAACCCGGGCATGATCGTCGTGCTGCTCGCGGGCATCTACCTGCTCTCCGACGGGCCCTGGGAGGCCGGCGACGCCTTCATCAGCGTCGGCTTTCTCGCAATCATCGTCCTCTTCGGCCTCCAGCACGCCTTCTTCCAGCCCAAGGTGGCGGAGGCGAAAGAGTTGGCCGAGCGCGACCTGAAGGCGGGCGACACCCTCAGCGACGAGTTCGTCGCGCTCGGCGACCGGATCGGCAAAGTCGGCACCTTCGCCGGCATCGCCGTCGTCGTGACGATTTTCTTCATGACGTACAGGCCCTTCCTCTAGCACTCGCGCCCTGGACGCCTCGCAGCCGATCGCGATGTTCGACTCGGGGGTCGGTGGCCTTACCGTCCTGCACGAGTGCCTGGTTTCGCTGCCAGAGGAGGACTTCGTCTACCTCGGCGACACGGCGATGTTCCCCTATGGGACGCGCGACCCGGAGTTGCTGCGCCAGCGGATTCGGGTGATCGCCGAGCGGCTGCTTGGCGACGGCGCGAAGCTGCTGGTGATCGCCTGCAACACGGCTACCTCGATCGGCGAGGGGGTGGCGCGCGAGGTTGCCGCGCAGCACGGAGTCGAGGTCGTGCCGGTGGTCGAGCCGCAGGCCGAAATCGCCGCCGCAATCACCGCCAGCGCCAAGGTCGGAGTGCTCGCGACGCCGAACACGGTCGCCAGCGGCGCCTATCGGCGGGCGCTGGAATCGCAGGGGCGGGCGCTGGAGGTGACCGAAGTCGAGGCCCCCGACCTGGCGCCGTTCATCCAGGATGGCTCGCCCTTCGACCAGGGCGTGCTGGAGATGGCACGCGCCTACTGTGCGCCGCTGAGGCGTGCCGATGTCGACACGCTGATTCTCGGCTGCACCCACTACCCGCTGGTCGCGCCGATGCTGCAGCGCATCCTCGGCCGCGACGTGCGCCTGGTCAGCGGCGGACACGCCGTCGCCGCTGCGGCGCAACGGACGCTCGCCGCTGCCGGCCTGGCCCGCCCCGCCGAAGGCGAGGGCGAGTACCGCTTCCTCTGCAGCGGCGACGTCGAGTCCTTCCGCGAGCTCGGCACCCGCTTCCTGCAGATGCCCCTCGGCGAGGTCGAGCGGATTGACGTGGCCGCCGCCGACTACCCTTAGTCGGCAATGAGCGTTCTGGAGCAGATGCAGGCCGACGTGCGCACCGCGATGAAGGCGGGCGAGCGCGAGCGCGCTGCGGCGCTGCGGATGATCGTCGACTCGCTGCAGCAGGACGCCAAGCTCGGCAAGGGCGACGAGGTCGCCGTGCTGCAGCGCGAGCGCAAGAAGCGGCTCGAGGCCGCCGACGCCTACGGCGTTGCCGACCGCGGTGAGCAGGCGAGCGCTGAGCGCTTCGAGGCCGAGCTGATCGAGGCCTACCTGCCGGCGCAGCTCTCCGATGAGGAGTTGGCCGGGCTGGTCGACGCGGCGATCGCCGAGACCGGGGCCTCGGAGCGCAAGCAGATGGGCCAGGTGATGTCGGCGCTGATGCCGAAGCTCGGCGGCAAAGCGGACGGCAAGCGGGTCAGCGCGGCGGTGCGGGAAAAACTTGGCGCGTAGGCAGCTGACCCTCGACAACACCGTGGCCGCCGAACTGGCCGGCTCCGAGGATGCCGTCCTGCGGGCGCTGCGCGGCCGCCTCGACTGCGACTTTCACCTGCGCGGCAACGTGCTCACCCTCGACGGCGACTCCGGCGACGTGCAGACCGCGGCCACCGTGGTCGACGAGCTGGTCGACCTGATCGAGCAGGGGCACGAGGTCGCGCCGGGCACGATCGAAGCCGTGACCGGCGCGCTCGACGCCGACGAGAGCCCGGCGCAGATTCTCGAGGACATCGTCTGGCGCCACCGCAACACCAAGGTCGCGCCGAAGACGCTCAACCAGAAGCGCTACGTCGACTCGATCCGCAACCAGACGATCACCTTCGGCATCGGCCCGGCCGGCACCGGCAAGACCTTTCTCGCCGTGGCGATGGCGGCCCACGCCCTCGCCGAGAACGAGGTGCAGCGGATCATCCTCACTCGCCCCGCGGTCGAGGCGGGCGAGCGGCTCGGCTTCCTGCCGGGAGATATACAGGCCAAGGTCGACCCCTACCTGCGGCCGCTGTTCGACGCGCTCTACGACATGCTCGACCCCGACCGGGTCAACGGCTACTTCGAGCGCGGCGTGATCGAGGTCGCGCCGCTGGCCTTCATGCGGGGCCGCACGCTCAACGACTCCTTCGTGATCCTCGACGAGGCGCAGAACACCAGCCCCGAGCAGATGAAGATGTTCCTCACCCGGCTCGGCTTCAACTCGCGCATGGTCGTCACCGGCGACATCACCCAGATCGACCTGCCGACCGATCAGCGCTCCGGCCTGGTCGTAGTCCGCGACATCCTCAGCCAGGTCCCCGATATCTCGTTCGTCCGCTTCGGTGGCGAGGACGTCGTCCGCCACATGCTGGTACAGCGGATCGTCGCCGCCTATGACGCCCATGGAGATACTCGCTCCTGAGGAGCTGCGCGCCGCGGTCGAGGCCGCGTTGCGCGCAGCCGGGGTCGAGGACGGCCACGTCGCGGTCGAGCTCGTGGGCGAGGCGCGGATCCGCGAGCTCAACCGCGAGCACCGCGGCCGGGACGTGCCGACCGACGTGCTCGCCTTCCCGATCGACGGCGTCGAGCCGACCGCGGGCCCGCGCGAGCTCGGCGACGTGACGATCTGCCCCGCGCACTGCAGCGACGTGACCGAGGCGGCGGTGCACGGCGTCCTCCACCTCTGCGGCTACGACCACGAGACCGACGGCGGCGAGATGCTCGTTTTGCAAGAGCGCGTCATGGCCGGTTTGCGATGACGCGCGCCGGCTTCGTCGGCCTCGCCGGACGGCCCAACGTCGGCAAGTCGACCCTGGTCAACGCGATCGTCGGCAGCCGCGTCGCGATCGTCTCGATGCGCCCGCAGACGACGCGGCGGGCGATCCGGGGCATTGCCACCGATACGGAGGCGGGGCGGCAGCTCGTCCTCGTCGACCTGCCCGGTGTGCAGAAGCCGCGCGACGTGCTGACCGAGCGCATGCAGAGCCGGGTCGAGCGCGAGCTCGCCGACTCCGACCTGGCCCTTTTGGTCGTCAACGGTGAGCAGGGGATCGGCCCGGGCGACCGCTTCATCGCCCGTGCGCTGCTCGCGGCCAAGAGCGAGCTGCCGACGATCTGCGCGGTCAACAAGGCCGACCGGACGGGGCCCAACGAGCTCGTCCCGGTGCTGGCCGGGGCGGCCGAGTTGGAGGGCGTCGACGAGGTCTTTCCGATCAGCGCCCGCAGCGGCGAGGGCCTCGAGGCGCTGGTCGGGCGGCTCGGCGAGCTCGTCCCAGAGGGCCCCTATCTGTATCCGCCGGAAGACCGCAGCGACCAGTCGAGTGAGACGATGCTGGCCGAGTTGATCCGCGAGCAGGTGCTCAATCGCACCCGCGACGAGATCCCCCACTCGGTCGAGGTCGAAGTCAAGGAGTTGGCCCCGCGCGAGGATGGCCTCGTCGTCGTCCGCGCCGAGGCCTGGGTCGAGACCGAGTCGCAGAAGGGCATCCTGATCGGCAAGGGCGGCCGCAAGGTCGAAGAGATCGGCACCGCCGCGCGCGGTTCGCTTGAAGCCGAGCTCGGCGCCAAGGTCCACCTTGAGCTGCAGATCCGGGTTCGCAGCCACTGGCGGCGGGACGAGGGGCTCCTGGATCGTTTGGGTATCGAGTAGGGAAGGGATGGGCCGGTGATGGGGAGGGGATGGGGATGTCTCCGCCCCGACAAACGGCGGTCTAATGAGACCGCCGTTTTGAGTATCCGCCGGTTCGGGGACATCCCCATCCCCTCTTCTCGCTGGCATACGATGGGTCGATGCTTGAGGTGGTGAAATTCGATGAGCGAGGCCTGGTACCGGTCGTGGCGCAGGACGCCGCGAGCGGCGAGGTGCTGACGCTTGCCTATGCGAATGAGGAGGCGCTGCGGCTGTGTGTCGAGACGGGGGAGATGCACTTCTTCAGTCGCTCGCGGGGGAAGCTGTGGCGCAAAGGGGAAGAGTCGGGCAACCTGTTGAAGCTGGTTCAGCTGCGGGTGGATTGCGATGGCGATGCGGTTGTTGCGCTGGTCGAGCCGAGCGGGCCTGCCTGCCACACGGGCGAGCGGTCGTGCTTCTACCGTGAGCTGGACGGAGGCGAGGCGCCGGCGTCGGTCGCGCACGAGGCGCTGGCGGTGCTGCAGCGCACGCTGCGCAGCCGCGCCGCGGAGCGGCCAGGGGGCAGCTACACGGTGGAACTGCTCGATGACCCGAAGCTGATTGGCGAGAAGGTCGAGGAGGAGGCCGAGGAGGTCGTGCGGGCGGCGCGCGAGGAGAGCGACGAGCGCGTCGCCGAGGAGGCCGCCGACCTGCTCTACCACCTCAGCGTCCTGCTCGCCTCGCGCGAGGTCTCCCAGGCCGCGGTGCTGGAGGTGCTCAATGGCCGCCGTAGCTAGCGAGTCTCATGAGGTAGGGGTGGCCGTCTGATGATGTCCACTGCCTCAGGAGCGCGAGCGCGGTATTCCTCGGCCGAGCTGCGGATTGAGCCGAGCCTGGAGGAGGCCCGTGAGCTCGCCGCCGCGGGCAATGTCGTCCCCCTGCGCACACGCTTCGTCGACGACTGCGAGACACCGGTCTCGGCCTTCCTCAAGCTGCGCGCCGGCGAGCCGGAGGGGGCGCCGTGCTTCCTGCTCGAGTCGGCCGAGCAGGGCCAGGTCGGCCGCTACTCCTTTGTCGGCATCCGCCCCCGCTCCGTGCTGCGCTGGAGCGACGGCGTGCTGAGCGAGACAGGGGCGGAGGAGCGCGAGGCCCCCGATCCCTACGCCGCCGCGGCCGAGAGCCTCGGCCGCTTCCGGCCCGCTCCGGTTGAGGGCCTGCCGCCTTTCGCCGGCGGGGCGGTCGGCTTCTTCGGCTACGACCTGGTGCGCACGGTGGAGCCGCTGGGCGAGCCCAACCCCGACCCGCTCGGGCTGCCCGACATGGCGCTGATGATCACCGACGTGCTGCTCGTCTTCGACCACCTGCGGCATGAGCTGACGATCATGTCCTGCGCATTCGCCGGCGACGAGGGCGGGATCGACGCCGCCCACGAGCGCGCCGCGGCGACGATCGCCGAGGTGCGCGAGCGGCTGCGCGGCGCCGTGCCGGTCCCGGTGCAACCCTCCGTTGCCGATCCGCCACGGTTCGAGTCCAACATGGAGCGCGAGCAGTTCGAAGCGGCGGTGGCGCGGATCGTCGAGTACGTCCATGCCGGCGACGCCTTCCAGGTCGTCCCCTCGCAGCGCTTCACGGCCCCGGCCCCGGTCGAGGCGTTCTCGGTCTACCGTGGCCTGCGCGCGGTCAACCCGTCGCCCTATATGTACTTCCTCGAGTTCGGCGATTTCCAGATCGCCGGCGCCTCGCCCGAGCCGCTGGTCAAGGTGACCGGCCAGAGGGTCGAGACGCGGCCGATCGCCGGCACCTACCCGCGCGGCGACGACGAGGAGGAGGACCGCCGTCTCGCTGAGCGGCTCGTCAACGACGCCAAGGAGCGGGCCGAGCACGTGATGCTGGTTGACCTCGGCCGCAACGACCTCGGCCGCGTCTGCGAGTACGGCTCGGTCTCGGTAGATGAGCTGATGGCGGTCGAGACCTACTCGCACGTCCTGCATATCGTCAGCCAGGTCTCGGGAACGCTGCGCGAGGGAATCGGCGCGATGGACGTGCTGCGCTCGGCGCTGCCGGCCGGCACGCTCTCCGGTGCGCCGAAGGTGCGCGCGATGCAGATCATCGACGAGCTCGAGCAGGTCAAGCGCTGCTCCTACGGCGGCGCGATCGGCTACCTCTCTTGGAACGGCGACCTCGACACGGCGATCCACATCCGCACTGTCGTCGCCAAGGACGGGCAGATCCACGTGCAGGCCGGTGGCGGCACCGTAGCCGACGCCCAGCCCGCCTACGAGTACAACGAGTCGGTCAACAAGGCCAAGGCCGTTTTCCGCGCGGTCGAGCTGGCCTGCGAGCAACCGGACTGGCCCTGATGCGTGTCCTCGTCATCGACAACTACGACAGCTTCACCTACAACCTGGTCCAGTACCTGGGAGAGCTGGGGGCGGAGATCGAAGTCGTGCGCAACGACCGCGCCGAGGTCGGCGAGTTGCTCGAGCGCGGCGCCGAGCACCTCGTCGTCTCGCCCGGCCCCTGCACCCCGGCCGAGGCCGGGATCTCGGTCGAAGCGATCCGCCGCTTCGCCGAAGCGGGCACGCCGGTGCTGGGCGTCTGCCTCGGCCACCAGTCGCTGGTCGAGGCGTTCGGCGGCCGCACCGTGCAGGGCGAGCCGATCCACGGCAAGGACGCCGAGGTCGAGCACGACGGCAAGACGGTCTACGCCGGCCTGCCGACACCACTGGTCGCGGGCCGCTATCACTCGCTCGTCGCCGACCCTGACCTGCCCGGCGAGCTTGAGCTGAGCGCCAGCCTCGGCGAGGTCGTGATGGGCGCCCGTCATCGGGAGCTGCCGGCTGAGGGTGTCCAGTTCCACCCCGAGTCGGTCCTCACCCCGCAGGGCAAGCACCTGCTGGCCAACTTCCTCAATGAGGGTTCATCTCTTGTCGGGCACAGCCCGACAAGAGATGAACTCGGTGCCGATGCCTAACGAGATCGTCAGCCGCGCGATCGACGCCGTCTGCAGGGGCGACCACCTGACCGCCGACCACGCCGCCGCGGTCCTGGCCGAGATCATGGAGGGCCGCTCCGAGGAGGTGCAGACGGGCGCTTTCCTGATCGCGCTGCGGGCCAAGGGCGAGACGGTCCCCGAGCTGGTCGGCCTGGCACGGACGATGCGCTCGCTCGCCGCCGCGGTCGAGACCTCGCGCGAGGACCTGGTCGACACGGCCGGGACCGGCGGCGGTCCATCTACATTCAATGTCTCGACCACGGCGGCGCTGGTCGCGGCCGCCGCCGGCTGCGCCGTCGCCAAGCACGGCAACCGCTCCAACACCAGCCGCTGCGGCTCGGCCGACCTGCTGGAAGCGCTCGGCGTGAAGATCGAGCTCGAACCGGCCCAGGTCGGCGAGTGCATCGACGAGATCGGCTTCGGCTTCATGTTCGCGCCACGCCACCACGGCGCGATGGCGCACGTCGTGCCGGTGCGAAAAGCACTCGGCGTGCGCACGATCTTCAACTTCCTCGGGCCGCTGACCAACCCCGCTGGAGCCGAGCGCCAGCTGCTCGGCGTCTCCGATCGCCACTACCAGGAGACGATCGCCGAGGCGCTGGTCGGACTGGGCAGCGTGCGGGCGCTGGTCGTCTCGGCCGAGGACGGCGTCGACGAGCTTTCGCTCTCCGCCCGCACACGCGTGATCGAGGTCTCCGAGGGTCGCACCGCCGAGTGGTTCTTCGAGCCCGGCGAGCACGGGCTCGGTCGGGCCGATCTGGAGCGGGTCGCGGGCGGCAGCCCGGAGGAGAACGCGGCCGCTTCGCGCGCCGTGCTCGAGGGTGAGCCGGGGCCGCGGCGCGATCTGGTCGTGCTCAACGCCGGAGCTGCGATCTACGCCGGAGGCCTCGCCGCGGATCTCGGCGCGGGCGTGGAGAGGGCGGCCGCGGCTATCGACGAGGGCGCCGCGTTCGAGCTGCTCGAACGCCTCGTCGCAATGACGACCCGGCTTGCGGGCTAGGTCGGCTCACTCCACTAGGCTTCGCCATTCACGTGGGAATGATCGAGCAGCTGATCTCCGTGGCGCGCGAAGGGGTGGAGGATCGTCGTGCCCAGACGCCCCAGGCGGATATCGAATCCAGCCTCCACGCCCGTGGCGACGATCGCCCCTTCAACGAGGCGCTGGTCCGTCCCGGCCTCTCGGTGATCGCGGAGTTCAAGCGCCGCTCGCCGAGCGCCGGCGATATCGCGGCCACGGCCACGGTCGCCGACCAGGTCCGCGCCTACGAGCGCGGCGGCGCGGCGGCGCTCTCCGTGCTCACCGACGAGCGCCACTTCGGCGGCTCGCTCGACGACCTGAGGGCCGCGCGCGCCGCCTGCAGCCTGCCGATCCTGCGCAAGGACTTCATCGTCGAGCCCTACCAGCTCTACGAGGCGGCGCTGGGCGGCGCCGACGCGGTACTGCTGATCGTGCGTGCGCTCGAGGACGAGGATCTGCGCGAGCTGCACGGGACGGCGCGCGGGCTCGACCTCGATTGCCTGGTCGAGGTGCACGACGGCGAGGAGCTGGAGCGGGCGCTGAAGCTCGACGCGGACGTGATCGGGATCAACAACCGCAACCTCGATGAGGGCACGGTCGACGTCGCCACCACCTACGAGCTGATGCCCGACGTGCCGGCCGGCAAGACCGTGGTTGCCGAGAGCGGCATCTCCACGCGCCAGGAGCTGGAGGAGCTGGAGCGGGTCGGTGTCGACGCGGTGCTGATCGGCTCGGCGCTGATGACTGCAGATGATCCGGAGGCGCTGACGCGAAATCTGACCGGCGTCGACGAGGGCACGCGCGAGCATCACCTGCCCTGAGCCGTCGAGCCGAATTTTTAGAAGAACTTTGAGGACCATCAGCATGATCGCCTCTCGATGAGGCAATTCTTCAAGTCCTCCTTCGGATCAGCTGTGCTCGGCGGCGCGGTCGTCGCTGCCTTCGGCTGGGTCGCGATCGCCGCCGGTTGGATCGTGGCGGACGAGGGCAGCTCGGCGGCGATCGTCTCCCAGCCGTTGGCCGCCCCCGTCGCCTCCGAAGAAGAGGGCGACGGCAACCTCGTCAACCAGATCTACAGGCGCGACGGGCAGGGGGTCGCCTTCATCTCGGCCAAACGGTCGGGGGCGGAAACGCCCGAACTGAGCCCCTTCGGCCAGCCCCAGCCCGAAGGCGGCGGGGTCGCCACCGGCTCTGGCTTCCTGATCGACACCGAAGGCCATGTGATCACCAACAGCCACGTCGTCGATGGGGCCGACGAGGTCGAGGTCAAACTCGGCTCCTCCGAGACCACCTATGAAGCCGAAGTCGTCGGCAACGATCCGGCAACCGATGTTGCCCTGCTCGACGTCGAGGCACCGGCGGACGAGCTGCACCCGCTCTCGCTGGCCGACTCGACGAAGGTAGAAGTCGGCGACCAGGTGATCGCGATCGGAAACCCATTCGGGCTCGACCGCACCGTCACCTCCGGGATCGTCTCGGCGATTCAGCGCCAGATCCAGGCGCCCAACGGCTTCTCGATCTCGCACGTGATCCAGACCGATGCCGCGATCAACCCCGGCAACTCGGGCGGCCCGCTGATCGACTCTTCCGGCAGCGTGATCGGGATCAACTCTCAAATCCAAACCGGCGGTGGCAGCGGCGGCAACGTCGGCATCGGCTTCGCCGTGCCGATCAACACCGCGCGCGAAGTCGTCCGCCAGCTGCAGGAGAACGGCGAAGTCAAGCATGCTTATCTCGGGATCACCGGCGGCGAACTGACGCCGGACCTGGCCAAGGCGCTGAAGATCCCGGAGGAAGAAGGCGTGCTGGTCAACGAAGTCGTCAAGGGCGGCCCAGCCGACGAGGCGGGGATCAAGGGCGGCGACACCTCGGCGACGATCGAAGGCGCAAGCATCAAGCTGGGCGGCGACGTGATTACAGAGGTGGACGGCAAGAAGGTGAGCGGGATGGAAGCGGTGATCAACGCCGTCAACGCCGCCTCGCCGGGGGAGAAGATGGAGCTGACCGTGGATCGGGACGGCAAGACGAAGAAGGTCTCGGTCAAGCTCGGGGTTCGGCCGGACTCGACTGACGAAGTGCCTTCGCGGTAGAGGCCCTCTAGCTGGATTGGTTCACGTACTCTTGCCTCATGCGGGTCAAGATCTGTGGGGTTACCAATTTGGACGATGCGGCTGAGGCTGTGCGGTTGGGAGCTTGGGCTATCGGCCTCATTCATTTCTCCGAGAGTCCTAGGGCTGTGGAGGCTGCTGAGGCTGTGCGGATTTCGGCTGCATTTCGGCGGAAGTGCGAGGTTGTCGGGGTTTTTGTGAATCCCGAGTTGGGGGAGGTTGCGAAGGCGGTTGAGGACGCGGGGTTGACGATGGTGCAACTGAACGGGAACGAGGGGCAGTCGTTCTGCGCCGAGGTGGCGCGGAAAACGGGGGTGAAGGTGGTCAAGGCTGTGCACGTGTCGAGCGGCGCCGACGTGCATGGGGCAGAGGCGTTTCGGACCGATTTCCATCTGTTCGACAAGGGGGCGAAAGGGCTCTGGGGCGGCAGCGGCGAGAGCTTTGACTGGGGGCTGCTGACCGAGCGGCGTTCCAAGGTGCCGGCGATCCTCGCCGGTGGGCTGCGGCCGGAGAACGTCGCCGATGCGATCGCGATCGCCCGGCCCTACGCGGTCGATGTCGCCAGCGGAGTCGAGGCGGAACCGGGCCGCAAGGACCATGCCGCGATGAACGCCTTCTTCGAGGCGGTCCAGGGCGCTAGCGTTAGCTCGGGATGACGACCGTCGAAGAGCGATTCGGCCCCTACGGTGGCCGTTATGTCCCCGAGACCCTGATCCCGGCTCTCGACGAGCTGAGCGATGCCTGGGAGCGGGCGAGCGGCGACGAGGATTTCCGCGTGCGGCTCGCCTCGCTGCGCCGCGACTTCATCGGCCGGCCCACCCCGCTTTACCTCGCCGAGCGGCTCTCCGAGCGGGCCGGACGGCGGGTCTACCTGAAGCGTGAGGACCTCGCCCATACCGGCGCCCACAAGATCAACAACGCCGTCGGCCAGGTGCTGCTCGCCCAGCGGATGGGCAAGCCGCGGATCATCGCCGAGACCGGCGCCGGCCAGCACGGCGTCGCCACCGCGACCGCCTGCGCCCTGCTCGGGCTCGAGTGCGTCGTCTACATGGGCACCGAGGACATCCGCCGCCAGGCGCCTAACGTCGAGCGGATGAAGCTGCTCGGGGCAGAGGTCGCCCCGGTCGACGCCGGCGCCCGCACGCTGAAGGAGGCCGTCAGCGCCGCGATCCGCGACTGGGTCGCCAACGTTGAGACGACCCACTACGTGATCGGCTCGGCTGTTGGCCCGGCGCCGTTCCCGGCCCTGGTCCGCGACCTGCAGCGGGTGATCGGCGAGGAGGCGCGCGAGCAGGCGCTCGCTGCCGAGGAGGGGCTGCCCGCGCGGGTAATCGCCTGCGTCGGCGGCGGCTCCAACGCGATCGGCATCTTCACGCCCTTCATCGCCGATTCAGATGTCGCGCTGATCGGCGTCGAGGCGGCCGGTGAGGGCCTCGACAGCGGTCGGCACGGAGCCTCGCTGGGGGGAGGCGGGACCGGCGTCCTGCACGGCTCACTCTCCTCGGTGCTCGCCGACGAGGAGGGCCAGATCCTCGAGGCGCACTCGGTCTCGGCGGGCCTCGACTACCCGGGCGTGGGACCCGAGCACGCGCACCTTCGCGACACCGGCCGCGCCACCTACACCGCCGTCACCGACGCCGCGGCTCTATCCGCCTTCGCCGCGCTGAGCCGGCTGGAGGGGATCATCCCGGCACTCGAGTCCTCGCACGCGATCGCCTGGCTGCTGGAGAACGGCCGCGGGGACGGGTACGACGTGCTCTGTCTCAGCGGACGCGGTGACAAGGACCTGGCCGAGGTAGTGGAGTTGAGCGGTGGGGGCACCGGGGGGTGACCCGCCGGAGCAACAGCGGGGAGGCTCCGCCGGGTCACCCCCCGGTGCCCGGCGCCGAGCTGAAGGGGGAAGGGCTGATAGCGAAAGCCTTTGCGCAGGCCCGTGGAGAAAGGCGCGCGAGCCTGATGCCTTACATGATGGCCGGGTATCCAGACCAGGAGTCTTCGCTGGCGATCGCCGCAGCGTATGCCGAGTCGGGCGCCGACCTGATCGAGCTCGGGGTGCCGTTCTCCGACCCGCTCGCCGACGGGCCGACGATCCACGCGGCGGCAACCGCGGCGCTGGACGCGGGAGCGACGCTGGAATCCTCACTGGAGGTCTGCGCGTCGGTGTCCGACCGAGTGCCGGTCGTCTTGATGGCCTACTCGAACATGATCCTTGCGCACGGGGGACCGGCCGAGTTCGCGAGCCGTGCCGCGGCGGCGGGGGCGGCGGGGGCAATCGTTCCCGACCTGCCGCTCGACGAGGCCGGCGAGGTTCGCGCGGCGCTCAACGCCGCTGGCCTGGCTCTGGTGCCGCTGCTGGCGCCGACGACCACCGCGGTGCGCCGCGGTCAGATCTGTTCCGCCGCCCAGGGTTTCGTCTACGTCGTCTCGACCGTGGGCACGACGGGCGAGCGGGGCGAGCTGGCGGCGGGCCTGGCGGACCTCGTCGCCGCGACCAAGGCCGAGTCTGAGGCGCCGGTTGCGGTCGGCTTCGGCATCGGCACGCCGCAGCAGGCCGGCGAAGTGGGTGGGATCGCCGACGGTGTGATCATCGGCAGTCGCCTGGTGCGCGCCGCCGGCGAGGCCGGATCGCCACAGGCCGCAGCGGCGGCGGTGGGTGAGTTCCTAGGCGAGACGCGCGTCGCCCTGGCTGGATAGGATTGCCGTCGCATGGGACTCGTGGTCACCCTCTTCGTCGCGCTCGCCGTCACCACGGTCGGGTACGCGGCTTTCGGCCAGGGCGGCGGCGTCGCCGGCCTGGTCTTCTTCGCGATCCTTCTAATCGGGGCCACCCTGCGCGTATTTCGACCGAGCTCCTGACCCCTTCCGGCCTTAGCTAGGCTGAATTTATGCGGATCGGCGTGCTTACAGGTGGCGGTGACTGTCCGGGCCTCAATGCCGTGATCCGGGCGATCGTGCGCAAAGGAGTCGAACAGCTCGACCACGAGTTCGTCGGCTACCGCGACGGCTGGCACGGTCCTCTGAACGGAGCGGGCGGCCCGCTCGGGGTGCCGGAGGTGCGCGGAATCCTGCCGCGCGGCGGCACCATCCTCGGCTCCTCGCGCACCAACCCGTTCAAGCAGGACGGCGGCGCCCAGCGGATCCTCGCCAACATGGCCGAGGAAGGGGTTGACGGCCTGATCGCGATCGGCGGCGAGGACACGCTCGGCGTCGCGGCAAAGCTGCACGCCGAGCACGGCGTGCGCGTGGTCGGCGTGCCGAAGACGATCGACAACGACCTCGGCGCCACCGATTACACCTTCGGCTTCGATACCGCCGTCAACATCGCGATGGAGGCGATTGATCGCCTGCACACGACTGCCGACAGCCACCACCGGGTGCTGATCGTCGAGGTGATGGGCCGACACGCCGGCTGGATCGCCTTCCACGCCGGCCTTGCCGGCGGCGCCAACGTGATCCTCATTCCTGAGCAGCCGTTCGACCTGGAGAAGGTCTGCGAGCTGGTCGGCCGCCGGCTCGAGGCGCGCTTCGCCCCGATTGTCGTCGTCTCCGAGGGCGCCCAGCCCGAGGGCGGCATGCCGGAAACCCGGGACAAGGGCGAGGATGCCTTCGGCCACGCCCGCCTCGGCGGCATCGCCCACTGGCTCGAGGGGCAGATCGAGGAGAAGACCGGCAAGGAGACCCGTGCCACGGTGCTCGGCCACGTCCAGCGCGGCGGCACCCCGACCGCCTTCGACCGCGTTCTCGCCACCCGCTTCGGGCTGCACGCGATCGACGCCGCCGACACGGGGGAGTGGGGCAAGATGACGGCGCTGCGCGGCACGGAGATCGAGATGGTCGAGCTCAGTGACGCGGTGGACGAGCTGAAGACTGTTCCCGCGGAGCTCTACGAAGAGGCCGAGGTCTTCTTTGGCTAGGTCGTGGGGGACCCGACCGCTAAACCGGTTCGCCCTCGCAGCTTGTTTGCTCGTGGTCGCGGTGAGCGGGTGCGGGGAGGCTGGTGGGGTGTCGGATGGTGCGACCGTAACTGCCTACGTGATCGCGCCGCTGTGCGCGGGGGCTGAGGAGGAGCTTGCTCGACAAGGTGGGGAAGCTGGAAATCTGCGCGTGCGCGCCCTTTGCTTACTGAGCGCCGAAGGCTCCCAGAAGCTCGATCTCGCCCAGGTCGGAGCGAACGCTCGCAGGGCTACGGAGGATTCAAGCTCGATTGCCTACATTGGCGAGCGGACCAGGGCAGCTTCCCGCTTTTCGGCGCCCATCCTCGAACAAGCTGACATCCGCCAGTACGCCGGGGTTTCCGGCGGCGCGGCAATGAAGGAGCTACTGACGGAACTGGAGGAGGGCCGGTTGTCCCCCCGGGGCAACTTGTGAGCCAGCCGCGCGTTCGCGCCTCCGCCGAGACTTCAGCGGCGGGTTGCAGCGGGGGGATAACCGGCCCTCCCACCGCTCACAGGAGGTTCTTTAGCGCTTCATCGATGTCGCTGTAGCGGAACTCGTAGCCGAGGTCGAGCGCGCGCCGGGGCATGACCCGCTGGCCCCCACGCAAAACCTTGCCGAACTCGCCGCCGAATTTGAGGTCGAGCACGAAGCCCGGTACGGGGACGGACGCAGGGCGACCTAGGGCGCGGCCGATCGCGTGGGAGAACTCGCGGTTGGTGACCGGGGTGGGCGCGGTCGAGTTGACCGTGCCGCTGACCGCCTCGTTGTCGAGCGCCCAGAGCAGGATCCCGATCTCGTCGTCGATGTGGATCCAGGAGACGTACTGGCGCCCGCCGGCGATCGGGCCGCCGACGCCGAGCTTGAACGGGGTCAGCAGCTCGCCGAGCAGGCCGCCGCTCGAGTCGAGCACGTGACCGGTGCGGACGATGACCAGGCGCAGCCCGATTCCCTCGGCCTCGTGCGCGGCGGCCTCCCACTCGCGCACGACCTCGGCGTCGTAGCCTTCGCCGGGCCCGGCGGACTCGTCCACCATCGCCTCGCCGCGGTCGCCGTAGAAGCCGATCGCAGCCTGGTTGACCAGCACCTTTGGTTTCTGCTCGAGACCGGCTATCGCTGCGATCAGGTTGCGCGTGCCGGTGCGACGGCTTTCCATGATCCGCCGTTTTGCCTCGTCGGTCCAACGCTGATTGATCTTCTCGCCCTCGAGGTTGATCACGCCCTCGACGTTCTCGAAGGCTGCCGCGGGCGGGCGTTCCAGGGTCGGCTCCCAGGCGTGCCAGACGACGCTCGGGTTTGTGCTGCGGGCGCGCTGCGGGTCGCGCGAGAGCCCGACCACCGAGTCGCCTCGAGCGAGCAGCGCGTCGCACAGCGCTGAGCCGATGAAGCCGCTCGCTCCGGTAACAAGAACCCGCACCGGGTCAGCCCACCTCCACGGTGGAGAAGGTGCCGGTCTCCTCGCTGAAGCGGGCCAGTCCCTCGCGCTTGGCTTCCTCGACCACGGCTTTGGCCACCATCGGCGCGACGTCGCGGTTGAAGACGCTGGGGATGATGTAGTCCTCGGAGAGGTCGTCCTCGGTGACGACCTCGGCGATACCGCGGGCCGCCGCCAACTTCATCTCCTCGGTGATGTTGGGCGAGCCGGCGTCGAGCGCGCCGCGGAAGATCCCGGGGAAGCAGAGCACGTTGTTGATCTGGTTCGGGTAATCGGAGCGACCGGTCGCCATGATCCGCACGTAGGGTGCCGCGTCCTCGGGCATCACCTCGGGGTTGGGGTTGGCCATGGCGAAGACGATCGGGTCGTCGTTCATCCGGCCCAGGGCCTCGGCGGAGATGATCCCGGGGCCGGAGAGGCCGACGAAGAGGTCCATGCCCTCGAGCACGTCGGCGGGCGCGCCTGCGAGCTTCTCGGGGTTCGAGTTCTCCGCGTACCAACGCTTGATTCCGCTCATCTCGCCCGACTGGTAGTCCTCGCGCTCTGTCGAGAGCGCGCCCTGGCGGTCGCAGCCGACAACGTGGGTCACTCCGGAGGCGAGCATCATCTTCGTCACCGCTACCCCGGCGGCGCCGAGGCCAACCACGAGCACCCGCAGCTGCTCGATCGGCTTGCCGACGATTTTCAGCGCGTTGAACAGCGCCGCCATCGTCACCACTGCGGTGCCGTGCTGGTCGTCGTGGAAGACCGGGATGTCGAGCGCCTCCTTCAGCGTTTCCTCGATCTCGAAGCAGCGCGGGGCGGAGATGTCCTCGAGGTTGACGCCGCCGAAGGTCGGTGCGATCAGCTCGACCGCCTTGATGATCTCCCCAGCGTCCTGCGTGTCCAGGCAGATCGGGAAGGCATCGACCCCGGCGAACTCCTTGAACAGCATCGCCTTGCCCTCCATCACCGGCATCGCCGCCTCCGGGCCGATGTTGCCGAGCCCGAGCACGGCGCTGCCGTCGGAGACGATGGCGACGGTGTTCTTCTTGATCGTGTACTCGAAGGCCTTGGCGCGGTCGGCGTGGATGTCCTG
>Ga0210085_1000027_pt1 | contig 67690 bp, 63 predicted proteins | sample China_Galinas_PW_5_FD_184866 | JGI IMG/M metagenome (GOLD analysis project Ga0210085, IMG submission 184866) | Wetland microbial communities from San Francisco Bay, California, USA, that impact long-term carbon sequestration - China_Galinas_PWC_D1... | ecosystem: Environmental > Aquatic > Marine...
TTCTATCCTCCGCCTTTGATATCGAGAGTATTGATCTCCTGGCTGAGCTTGATTTAAAATACTTCAAAATACCATCTGGTGAAATCACGAACTTGCCCTATCTGAGATATATCGGATCACATGGCAAGCCCGTTATTCTTTCTACCGGTATGGCGACTCTGGCTGAAATAAAAGACGCTTTAACCATCCTTGAGACATCCGGTACCCCCCGCAGTACGATTATTGTGCTTCACTGCAATACCGAATATCCAACACCAATGGTAGACGTGAATCTGAATGCCATGCAGACTATTCGGGATGCGCTGGGAACGCAGGTCGGATACTCTGATCACACCCTGGGAATTGAAGTTCCTATTGCTGCCGTGGCCTTGGGCGCCACGGTAATTGAAAAACATCTTACCTTAGATCGTACCATGCCTGGTCCAGATCACCACGCCAGCCTGGAACCGGATGAATTGAAGGCAATGGTTCTTGCTATTCGGAACATTGAGCAGGCCATGGGCGATGGTATTAAACAGCCCAGTCCCAGTGAGATCAAGAATATGCCTGTCGCACGTAAGTCCATTGTAGCAGCCAGGGACATCACTAAAGGGGAATTCTTTACAAAGGATAATCTTGCTGTGAAACGGCCGGGAACAGGTATCTCTCCAATGCTGTATGATGATCTGATGGGTAAGAAATCAGGGAGGTCTTACCGAATTGATGAACTCATTGAACCCGAAAAAGAAAGAATGCCCTGATATGAAACGAACGATTTGCGTTATTACTGGAACAAGAGCTGAATATGGATTGCTCTACTGGCTGATGAAGGGCATTCAAGATGATCCGGAGCTTAACTTGCAGGTTGTTGCAACAGGCATGCACCTTTCTCCGGAGTTTGGACTTACCTGCCAGGAAATTGAAAAAGATGGTTTTCACGTTGATAAAAAAATAGAAATGCTCCTTTCGGCTGACACTGCAAGTGCTGTTTGTAAGTCTACCGGACTAGGGATGATATCGTTTACGGATGCTTTAAATGACCTCCAGCCGGATATGGTCGTTATTCTAGGAGATCGATTTGAAATGCTTGCTGCTGCATCTGTTGCTCTAATATCAAGAATTCCCATTGTGCACATTCATGGAGGAGAAATAACTGCCGGAGCTTTCGATGATTCCATTCGCCATGCTATCACCAAGATGGCCTGGTGGCATTTTGTTGCAGCAGATGAGTATAAAAAAAGAGTTATTCAATTAGGTGAAAATCCAAAACGGGTTTTTCAAGTAGGCGGTATGGGGGTGGACGGAATTGTTAAATCTCAACTACTGAAAAGAGATGAATTGGAAAAGAGACTTGATTTCAAGTTTGGCAAAAAAAACATTATGGTGACGTTTCACTCTGTAACCCTCGAAAGAGGTACATCAACAAGGCAATTTCATGAAATATTGAATGCACTTGATGATCTGGAAGATACAAAACTCATCTTTACTGTTCCGAATGCCGACACTGAAGGGCGTGTGTTAAAAAACATGATTGATGAATTTGTTAAAACCCGGCTCGAAAAATCAGCATCCTTCACATCTATGGGGCAACTGAATTATTTATCTGCATTACAATTTGTAGACGTGGTGCTGGGAAATTCATCCAGTGGCCTGACTGAGGCACCTACCTTTAAGATTGGGACTATAAACATTGGAGACCGCCAAAAAGGCCGACTGAAGGCAGATAGTGTCATCGACTGTGATCCGGATAAAGAATCTGTTCTTCAGTCAATTAACAGGTTATATAGTGCTGATTTTCAGAGAAAATTGAAAACAGTACTTAATCCTTACGGCGAAGGGCATGCCTCGGAAAAAATCCTGGGAATTCTAAAAAAAGAATCACTACCTAAAGAACTTAAAAAAGAGTTTTACGACTTATGAAAGATTTAACCATATCTCCTGATGCGACTATCAGACAGGCCCTCAAAACCCTGAACAAAGCTGGTGAGAAATGTCTTGTTATCGTTGATAAAAGCAAAACCTTATTGGGCACCTTAAGCGGCGGCGACCTGCGTAAAGCCATTCTGAAAGGAGCATCAATCAATGACTCAATTCAGGATTATTACTATCATACGCCAACTTGTTTTGTAGAAGGAGAATACAGCCGCGACCAGGCTAAGAAAATGTTTCTCAAAAACAAGTTCGATCTAATCCCCATCGTTGATAAATCGAATAAAATAGTTGATATCCTGTTCTTGGAAAAAGTGTTTGGCAATGGTCTGGAAAAGCGCGAAGTTAGGCTTGATGTGCCTGTGGTGATCATGGCAGGCGGACGGGGTACGCGCTTAGAACCATTTACAAAAGTACTGCCAAAAGCCCTAGTCCCTATCCATGACAAACCAGTCATCGAACACATTATAGAAAAATTCACAGCTATTGGTATTAGTGAGTTTTACATAACGGTGAACTATAAAAGTTTAATTATGAAAGCTTTTTTTGAGGAATTGCAGGCGGAGTACAAGGTTAACTTTGTGGATGAGAATGAACCTTTGGGCACGGCAGGCAGTTTACAGTTTCTGGATGGCAAATTTAAAACACCTTTCTTTGTAACCAACTGTGATATCATTATTAATGCAGATTATGCCAGTATATATAAGTTTCATAAGAAGAATAATCACGATATTACATTATTGGCTTCTTCTAAGGAATATGTAATACCATACGGCATTTGTGAATTAAACGGAGATGGACATTTAGCCTGTATTCAGGAGAAACCCCAGTATGACTTTTTGGTAAATATCGGCTTGTATGTTATAAATCCAGAAATGCTTCAATATATACCCAAGAATAAAATTTATCATATTACTCATTTGATCGAAGACGCTAAAAAACTGGGTAAAAGGGTTGGTGTATATCCTGTTGATAATGATACATGGATTGATGTTGGACAATGGTCAGAATATCGTAAAGCAGTGGAGCGTTTGTAAATGATCCATTCCGCATTGGTTATCGGCTACGGTTCCATTGGAAGACGACATGCAAATATACTGAGGAAAATGGACCGGATCAGCGGTGTAACGGTACTAAGCAATCAGACGAATCTTTCCTTCGAAACAATTAAAACACTTGATGAAATTCAGCAAATTGATCCTGATTATGTCGTGGTTGCTTCAAACACATCTTTACACTACAAACACCTTTCATATCTTGAGGAAATACTTGAAAACAAGATTATCCTGGTAGAAAAGCCACTTTTCGAAAAGAGCTATGAATTAATACCGATGAAAAATTCGGTATGGGTGGCTTATGTATTGAGGTTCCATCCTATTCTTCAACTGATAAAAAAAAAGATATCACATAAGCCTTTGTGGAATATACATGTATTTTGCGGTTCGTATTTGCCGGAATGGAGGCATGACAGGGATTACCGCGATACATCCAGCGCCAGGAAAGATAGCGGTGGCGGAGTACTTTTGGATCTCAGTCATGAGTTGGACTACTTACAATGGATGATTGGAGGGATAGAACTTGATTATGTATACAACAATAAAGTCTCTTCTCTTGAAATCGAGACTGATGATCTGCTAACAATAAATGGGCATACAGACAGTGGAGCACGTATACACATCAGCCTGAATTATTTTACACGCAAACCAATCAGAAAAATTATAATTGATGGGGATGATATTAGTATTCAGGCCGATCTCATCTCCAACCAGGCAACAGTCCACCTGGATGGGGAAGCTGAAGAATTCAGCTGTGATGATCTTGATATGAATGAAATTTATCGCATGGAACACGAATCTGTCCTATCTGGAGGGAACGACAATACTTGCACCTACCAGGAAGGATTGGCGACTATGGATCTCATTGATCGGATTGCAGGGTTCGAAAACAAATGAAACGCATTTGCACCATATGTATGCGCGGTAGTTCCAAGGGTGTGCCAAACAAGAACCTGAAGGAAATCTGTGGCAAACCTCTTATGGCTTACACGATTGAGCAAGCCATTGAAAGCAATCTTTTCGGACATGTGGTGGTGTCAACGGACTCGCCCGAAATTGCTGAAACTGCCAAGAGTTTAGGCGCAGAGACTTGGTTTACGCGGCCCGAAGAATTAGCGACCGATGAAGCCCCCAAGATACCGGTTATCCGGCACGCCCTTATGGAATCGGAAAAGTTTTATGGAGAAACGTTCGATGTAATCGTTGATTTGGATGCTACTTCACCCCTGCGTCTGGTGGAAGACATTACCACGGCCTATCGCCAGTTCATTGCTGAAAACGCCGATATTCTGATTACCGCCAGTCCGGCTAGAAAAAACCCTTATTTTAACATGGTGGAACGAGTGAATGGCCGCATTCAAAAAGTAAAAAAACTTGACAAGCCTCCTGTGCGACGCCAGGATGCACCTAAGGTCTATGATATGAACGCATCCATTTATATCTGGAAGCGGGAAGCCCTAATAGGAAATGATACGCTGTTTATCAATAAGACTTCGCTCTATGTTATGCCGGAGGAACGTTCCGTGGATATCGACACTAAACTGGATTGGGATTTTGTTGAGTTTATCCTTAAAAGAATGATTGGTAAAACCAATGATTGATTATCTCGAGAAATTCAGACTGGAAGGGAAAACCGCTTTTGTTGTAGGCGGTATAGGACTCATCGGCCGTGAGATTTCCACTGCCTGTGCAATGGCAGGAGCGAAAACCGTTGTGCTGGATGTGAATGAAAGCCAGGGACAGTCATTTGAAAAAGAGATGAAGGGCAATGGTTATGCTTTTACCTTCAGGTATTTCGATTGCTCGGACATGGAAAGATTAGATAGAAGCTTTTCCAAAATATTGGAAGAATTCAACGGCCCGGACGTATTCATCAACAGTTCGTACCCCCATACCGAAGATTGGGACAAAGCCTCATTCAAAGATGTCTCGCTGGAAGCCTTTCAAAAGAATGTGGACATTCACATGAACTCTTATGCCTGGCTGGCACGGCTTTCGGCTGAATCCATGGTCAGAGAACGAAATGGCGGCAGCATTATCCAGCTTGGTTCAACCTACGGTATTGTCGGGCAGGATCTGACGGTTTATGAAAATACTGATATGCACGAAAACATGATCTATGCCGCCATCAAAGGCGGTATAACCAATCTGACCCGTCAAATGGCGTCCTATTACGGACAATACAACATCCGTGTTAATACCCTCTGTCCTGGGGGAGTAGAAGGTCCTGTCGCGGGGAAAAGCAATAAGCAGAGTAATGTTTTTACCAAAAGATACAACAACAAGACGCCTCTGAAACGCCTGGGTCGTGCGGAGGAAATTGCCTCAACAGCACTATTTTTAGCCTCCGACGCAGCCTCATATATTACCGGTGCCACAATTATAGTAGATGGGGGCTGGACGGCCATTTAATCATGAATCACTAGTAAAACCCAAATTACGATATTATATGAATGACTCACATCCTCATGTCGTTATCATTGGAACCGGCCAGCTGGGTTCGCGTCATTTACAGGGACTTAAAAGGATCAATCGTGAAATCGACGTTACTGTTGTGGAGCCAGATCCTTTCGCCATAGAGACTGCGAAAAAGCGATTCGATGAAATGCCGTATAATCCACTGGTTCAGACAGTGAAATATTTCACAGATATAAGCCAGCTTTCCGGACATATCAATGTTGCTATCATAGCGACTAACGCTGACATAAGGAGAAATATTGTCGAACAGACGCTCAAAAAAACGAATGTCGATAATATGATTTTAGAAAAGGTTGCATTTCAATCTATTGATGATTTTGAGTCGGTTATAAATCTTTTAAAAAGAAAAAATGTAAAGTCTTGGGTCAACTGTACGCGGCGAATGTATCCCATCTACAAAGAGATCAAGAAGGAATTGGAACATGAAAGCAGGATCTTTTTTCATGTAGATGGGAAAAATTGGGGGTTGGCGTGTAATAGCATTCATCGTATTGATTTATTTGCATACTTGACCGGTGATGCTTCAATTGAACTTGATGGGTCAGAAATGGACAAAGAAATATATAAAAGTAAGAGAGCCGGTTTTGTTGAATTTGGTGGGTATTTGACAGGGAAGTCATCCAGGGGAGATTCACTAAGTCTGGTTGATTACAAAGGAATCAGAGGATTGTCGAGTTCTTTTCATATAGTTTGTGATAACTCAGAGTTTTTAATCCATGAATTGGATGGAATCGTTATGCATGCTAGAAAAGAAAATGCCTGGGAAATGAAGAAAAAATCAATTAAACTACCCTACCAGAGTGAGTTAACCCACCTTGCCGTTCAGCAAATCCTTGACGAAGGAACCAGTGATCTAACAAAAATAGAAGAGTCATATATGCTTCACAAACCTATGTTAGAAGCATTCAACCGTCATTTAGAAAAAGTCTCTAAAAAGCATTATAAAAAATGCCCCATCACATAGATAAACATTAACGATTGATATTTAATTGAATAAAATATTAGTTCACTCATAATTCATGCTGAAAATATCTACAAGCGACTTATCCAAATATGTAAATAAGCAGGTTGAGAATTTATTTCCGGATAATATCTCAATACAAAAAGCTATTGATGGATGTTTAAAAAAAACACTGGAAAGATTGGAATATTGCTTTTCAAAGATTGCCAATAAGTACTATTTTATAAATGGCCAAGTTGTTTTTGATTATCTGCATACCGATCAGTATGCTGCATTCCTATACTTTTTGGCGAACACTATATGGGAAAGCAGTTGCGATTCGACCGCTGCAAATAAAGTCTACGCATTAAATAAAGCGTTACATGGTATTGATGTTTTCTACGAGGTTCGTCTCCCGGATATCTTCTTTTTTTCCCATCCTGTTGGAACAGTGCTGGGCAGGGCTATGTATTCTGACTACTTAATTATTAGCCAGGGCGTGACGGTGGGGGGCAACAAAGATCTTATCTATCCGGAAATAGGAGAAGGGATATATCTGTATGGTCAAAGCGCAATTATCGGCAAAAGCAAAACTGGGAAAAATAACCTAATTTCTATTGGCACAATCGTCAGAGAAGAAACCACTCCCGATAATGCAATTATTTATAACCATAGTGGGGAAGTGAAATTCAAGCAAATAGAATGGAGCGTAAAATCCCGCTATTTTAGATAATTGTTTTCCTAATTACAAATCGGCACGAACATAGCGCAATCCGGCATCACTCTGGAGTACCAATTGGATTAAATCATATAGCGAAATTTGTAATACCTGGACATGAATGATGGAGCGGATCATTCGCCTAATAAAATCGAAAAAGCCTCAAAAGTGGTTGTTTTATGGAGATAGCATAACCCAAGGATGTTATCATACTTTTGGACATAGGGATTTCACGGAACTGTTCGCAGAGAGAATTCGGTTTGAGATGGGGCGCAGGCACGATGTTATTATAAATACCGCGATTAGTGGAGATACGTCAGGGGATTTGTATGATACGTTTGATTGGAGAGTATCACAATTTTATCCTGATGTCGTTTTTATTATGGTGGGCACAAACGATTGCGAAGACCAAAATCACGTTACGATTAGTGACTTCAAAAATAATCTCCTGAAGCTTATTAGTGAAGTTAATAATATTGGTGCCCAACCTGTACTGCAAACACCATGTAAAATAAGAGGTAACCAAAATGCAGCAATCGTTAAAAGATTCTTTGATTTTGTTGATATCGTAAGGGAAGTTGGTATCACAAAGGGTGTTCCCATAATTGATCATGCCAGGCATTGGGAGGAGAATGCTGATAAAGCCGAATTATGGATGAACGATGAGATGCATCCTAATCACTATGGCCACAGAGTTTTGGCGAATTATATATTTGAATGTATGTCTATGGATGAAACAAATTTTACAACATCGAACCTTTTTGTCCCAAAAACGTGAGCAAGCATTTGTCTGATTACAAAAATATCTTATTCTTAGTAAACAGAAATCTTTACTATAGGCACTATGGTCCATTTATTGAATACCTCCAGAAAGTGGGACACCACGTCCATTTATTGCATGATTATAGCCATTCCAAAGAGGGTGTTAAGGCGGGTTATTTCCCGGCACTATTTTCAGTTCCTCAATTTAAAAGAAAAATTTCATTCATAGGCGTATACTATACCAATTCGGATATTATTAAATTTGTTAGGTCACATAAGATTGATTACATATTTTCAGTTAATTCTTACCGTAGTTATAAAATTGAAATCAGTGAAATCAGACCTTGCAAATGGATTGTGCTGCAGCATTGGGCAGACAATTTTCAGCAAGGTGTAGAAGAGGTCTTTGGCTGTGATCATTTTTTATCCTACTCAAATCACTGGTGGGATCGTTTTGTCGGGTCCGACTACTTCAGACAAGGTAATGGGACTGCGGATACCCCCAAGATCCATCATGTTGGCCACCCATTGAACTTTTTATACAATGACCTGGATGCTAAAAAGATCAAAGAAAAATATAATCTTCATCCAGACAAAAAGGTGTTAACCTATTTGCCCATCGGGCCGCCCAATATGTACGAATTTCAAAAAATGCTTCAGCGGGTCTGGTTGGTTCGGCACTATTCATCTCTGCCCAGCAACCTTTTTTTAAATCTTGCCCGGAAAATGCTTTCCCCGTTAATATTTAGATCTAAGCAAACTGCACTGAATGAAAAGAGTGTAATTTTGTCAATTAAGAAATTTTGTAAAAGCAATGATTATATTTTTGTAGTGAAGTCGCGTTTAAAGGCACCGCTATCAAAATACTTTACAGACAATGCAGATACAGTGCTCTACGATGAAACATTTTATCCCCCTACAATTTCTGAACTGTTATTTGTGTCCGACATAACAATTTCACATTTTTCAATGGCGACGTTTGAAGCAATGGCAATGAAAAGTTATAAAATCAATATTGATCTTGAGCCTGTTTTTGATATTTTTACCAGTCACTATAAAACGTTGTTTGGGACTACCTGGATAGATGATTTTAATACAACAGGAATGGGCGCCATTATTAAAGGAAATGCGTTCATTGAGAATTTTGGAGACAGTTCAGCTGACGCTTACAAATTCAAAGATAAAAATTATACACTTTTCATGAATAAATATTTTTCCGGGGTCGACGATGTAAGGTTTAAAGAGGAAATAGATGGAATCATTGAGCAAGCAAATTGATGCATTGATTCGTGAATACTATGAGGGATATTACAAAACTCAACTTGGTCTACCTGATTGGAAATCAAGGGTAGATCTTAGACTTAAAGAAGAAGAGTTTTATTGCAGGCGCTTTATTGATTATATCGAAGTGTGGCTGAGCTATAACTTTGACGGGAAGAAAGTTTTAGTCGTCGGCTGCGGAACAGGTGGTGAGTTGGTAAATTTTAACAAAAAGGGTGCCGATGTTTATGGTTTAGAGCCTGACTATAAAGCTTATCAGATCTCGCTCCTAAAAGCGAAATTGCAGGGAATACCTGAAAATAATATCGTGAAAGGCTATAGCGAGAAACTACCATATGCTGACAACAACTTCGATTTCGTATATTGTTTTACTGTCCTGGAGCATGTTAGCGATGTGCGGCGATCAATTGAAGAAATGGTTAGAGTTACCAAACCTCTTGGCAGAATATTTATCGAGACGCCAGACTATCGTCAATTTTATGAGGGACACTACAAGTTGCCCTTGCCCATGTTTTTGCCAAAATGGTTCAATAAAGTGTTTCTAAAACTCCTGGGCCGGCCAACACAGCTTTTTGATTCATTACAATTTGTTAATAGCCGTAAGCTTACCAATATCTTCATGGAATATCCGGTCACCGCATTCATGGTGATCAGGCCATGGGCAACGGGTGGAAAATGGAGCATTAATATATTTGCCAGCATTAGACATTTAATAACAAAATTTACAGGCATCCAAAACAATCAAGTCTGGTTACTACAAAAAGAAAATGAATAGAAGTGCCTATGCTGCTTTCCAGTGCAACTGAAAACATCGATTGTATACTAAAAAAGGTATATGATTGATGCGCGTTTCTTTGCGTATAGATGACATTGGTGCTTCCACCAAAAGATACGAGGTCTATTCCAATATTCCTTTTTGCAACTTTTTATTTATCAAGTACCTGAAATATTTGAGAGCATGGGGGCCCTATCGGGAGATGGGGCCGGACGACTGGAACTCGGTATTTCGGATACTTCAGGACCACAATGCAAAGCTTACCGTAGCCGTTACCGCTGCCTGGATTGATAAAAATGGAAACCACATACCGTTTCCAGAGATTTATCCTGATGAAGCCAAGTGTTTGAAAAGTGGTTTTGAGTCAGGATATTTGGAAATCGCTAACCATGGCCTTACGCATTGCGTGGTGGGCAAACACCTGCCGCGGCTTTTCAGTTCAAACCGTAAATACCATCGGGAATTTTGGGACTGGATTCCGCGCGACGTGCATTTCGAACACATTGTTATTTCGCAAAAGATACTTCAAGAATGGTTAGGTGCACGCGTTACAACCTTAGTGCCTCCGGGGAATGTTTATTCTGAGGATACTCTGGAGGCAGCCGAAAAAAACGGAATCGAAAGGATCAACAGCTATATCAATCTTGGCGTCAAATCGCCAATAAAAATAGTTGGCAATGAAGATGTGATGGCGTTTCACGACCGTGAAATTGTACTTGAGGGGTCCGGATGGCTGGAACGTAAGCTGGCTGGATTGCCAATAGACACAGAATACGTTTTTGTGAGGGATCTTTGATAAGCTTCAGGCGACTGTACCTTGATGAATACTTGGAAAAGTACAGGTATCTTATGCTTGGGAGAGTGCTTGATGTGGGCGGCAAACGAGCAGGCAGAAGGGGTACGTTCAGTCCTCCGTCAATGGGCGTCGATCGATGGGAATATTTGAACAGTGATGAAGCGACTTCTCCAGATTACCTCACTACGGCTGAATCAATTCCGCTACCAGATGCGTCAATTGATACAGTCGTTATGACTGAGTTGTTGGAATACTTAGCGAATCCCATTGAAGTCTTTTGTGAACTCTATCGGGTAATAAAACCGGGTGCCTATGTCATCATTTCTACACCGTTTTTAAATCCCATTCACGGGGATGATTGGGCGGATAGGGCGAGATATACTCCAATAATGCTCAGAGAAATGGTGACGAAAACGGGATTCAAAATATGTTCGATTGATCCTATGGGGTCGGTTGGTGCGGTTCTTTATGATACCCTGCGTGTAGCTTTTGGCTACGCGTGCGAAAATGACGGGAATAAGTTTTTTTCACGATTGCTAAGAGGAACTGCCCCTATATTCAGATTGATCGATAAAAAAATGATAACACAAAAAAGGTATATCAATACCGGCTATTTTGTAATTATTAAGAAACCTGTCACAAATTAGAATCCATATAAGGCAGTTGTGACTAATTATATTTGAGACTATTATAATCAGGTGATTAAAAATGAAACACAGCGAGACCTTTGAAAAACTGGCTGGATTTCCGATTTTATGGATTTTGTAAATTTTTCAGAAAAAACGAGGTGATGATTCCAGCAATTTTACTTAAAATTTGACCAATGACCGGTCATAAGGCTTCATATTAATCCAGCAGGCGGCTCATTTTGAGGTGATTTGCCCAGTTTTTGTTCACCGGGCGCACCTCACCACCCTATACGGTGGCAATCCTCTGATTTGCTGAGATGTTGTATTTTTTGAATGCTGCGATTGTTCTTTTTTGAGCTTTCAAGTGCCACGTCGGCAAAACTGAATTCTTTTTAATCTTTTTGAAGCCCATACCTTTCTCCCTGTAGTTGAATTTTGGGGAGAAAAGTAGCATAGAAAAGAGCTAATATCAAATAATATCAAGTTGTTAAAATAATATTTAATCGGTTTTGACGTAGGTTTTATTAAGAAATTAACGCAACTTCGGAAAATTTTGATCGGAACATCGATTTTTTTTGGAGGTTGTGCAAAGGTCTCATTTTTTGAGTGAGGATCAGAAATAAATGAAGAAAAAATCAACAATAACTCTTATATCGGCAGGTAGTTACAATGTCGAAAATGGGCTCAGATTAATTTCCGCTTATTTAAAAAAACATGGGCATGAGGTTAAATTGATATTTTTAGGGTCATTCGATAGTTATACCCCTGTTTTCGAGTTTTTTAACAAAGACGTCGTAGGCGCTTTAGTAGATCAATGTGAACGCTCAGATTTAATTGGTTTTTCATTAATGACTCCCGACTTTATGAAAGTTACGGACCTTACACTCAAAATCAAAGAAGCCTGTGATACACCAATTATTTGGGGCGGTATCCACCCGACGGTGAGACCTGAGGAGTGTATGAAATATGCAGATATGGTTTGTATAGGAGAGGGTGAAGAAGCGATGCTTGACTTGGCCAATAGTATAGAATCGGGGACAATTACCGATATAGACAATATTTGGTTTAAGAGAAACGATAAAATCATTAAAAACGATGTGAGACCATTAGAGGAGGACATGGATAAATATCCATTCCAAGATTATGACATTAATACACATTTCGTTTTAAGAGGCGACAAAATCGAGAGGATGTCTGAGCAACTTTTGGAAGATACTATGCCTAAAAACGCAGAGTTAGGAACACAACAAGTTGAATTTTACATAAACACAACAAGAGGCTGCCCTCATGATTGCACTTATTGTTGCAATAATGCTCTTAGAAAAGTGTACCGCAAAAAAGGTAAATATTTACGAAAAAGAAGTCCTGAAAATATCATAGAGGAAATTGAATCAGTAAAATCCAAGTTTGGATTTATCAAGCAAGTTCTCATCACAGATGATACTTTTTTTGTCAGGAGCGAGAAAGAGATTGAAGAATTCTGTACGAGTTATAAAGAAAGAATAGGTTTGCCTCTGAGGTGTTATTTGTCTCCACAGACGATAAATGAAAGCAAATTTAAGCTTATGATTGACGCTGGTTTACATAGAGTTAGTATGGGTATTCAATCGTATAACAGTGATACACTCAAAGATATCTATAAAAGATCAACTTCTAAAAAGTCGATTTCTGAGGGTGTGCGCATAATAAACAAATACAAATCAGAATCGTCGAAACCACAGTATCATATTATAGTAGACAATCCATGGGAAACTATACAATCGAAAAAAGATAATTTAGATTTTGCCCTTTCTTTGCCCGAGGGATCCCGGATTGGCCTATTCCCTTTAACTTTATATCCAGGCACGGAATTGTACGAAAGAGCTAAAAAAGATGGACTTATTGATAATGAAGTTAATGAAATATACCTTAAAGGGTGGACGATAGATGATGTAAAGAAGTTAGATTATTTGACCTACCTTCTATATTTTTGTAAATGGTTTAAGGCTCGGAATAGATTTGGCAAATTCCCAATAGAAAAACTCGTAAAAATTTTATCAAGAAGGGAAATGGTTTTTCTTTTCGATAACAGAGTTGGTTTGGCCTTTATATCCATTTTCGAAAAAACGGCAAAGATAGGCGCCAGATTATTAAGGATTCTAAAAAGGCTGCCTGACAAGCGCTTAAAACCCACATAGGGACGTTGGTCTCAAATATCCAGAAAACAGCTATAACGTATCGTATGGGTGCCACAGTATCCTTATTTTCTCTGTTAAAATAGTCCCAGAATGAAACCCTTAATTTAATTTTCTGCATGTCTTTTTGATGCTTGTATATGTATCTCGACAATGTCGTCCCAAGGTGCTTCTCGTAGAAGCGAGACCTTTGAAAAACTGGCTGGATTTCCGATTTTATGAATTTTGTAAATTTTTCAGAAAAAACGAGGTGATGATTCCAGCAATTTTACTTAAAATTTGACCAATGGCCGGTCCATAAGGCTTCATATTAATCCAGCAGGCGGCTCATTTTGAGGTGATTTGCCCAGTTTTTGTTCACCGGGCGCACCTCACCACCCTATACGGTGGCAATCCTCAAGATTTTTAAGCCTCTTGAAATATTATAGGCCGCCTGGCGATACCAGCAATCGAAATTATTTTACCAGGTTTCGGTAAATCTGGCTCGTTTTGCACCGCCATGCAAGTGACTGAGACCGAAGTACTGCTCCACAATATACCGGACTGTTGATACCCGGCTCTCTTGAGAGCTATCCATCTATATACAAGGCCATATCTTTGGTGAAACCGGATGAAATTTATCATTTGGCGGCTCAGAGTTTTGTCTCATACAGTTTTGAGGATGAATTTTCTACTCTGCAATTGAATATAAGCGGAACGCACTTATATCATTTCTGCGGCAAAAGACATTGTGCCCAATGTCCATTTTTATTTCGCGGCATCCAGCGAGATGTTCGGAAAGATCTGTGAGGTTCCCCAAACCGAAAACACTCCGTTTCATCCGAGATCTGCCTATGGAATATTAAAGGTTGCCGGTTTTCATCTTACTCAGAACTACAGAGAGGCCTACAATATTTTTGCCTGCAACGGTATTTTGTACAATCATGAGTCGCCACGCCGAGGATTCGAATTTGTCACACGCAAAATTGCCTCTCATGCGGCTATGATAAAACTTGGCCTTGCAGAAAGACTTGAGTTGGGCAATTTAGAAGCAAAGAGGGACTGGGGACACGCCAAAGATTACGTTCGCGCCATGTGGCTTATGCTACAACAGGATGAACCTGATGATTATGTAATATGTTCAGGAAAGACACATTCAGTAGAAGAGTTTTGTCAGAAGACATTTGCAATTGTTGGTTTGGATTATAAAGAGCATGTGAATATAAATCAGAAATTTTATCGTCCGGCTGAAGTGAAATTGCTTGTGGGAAATTCAAGCAAAGCGAAACAAAAACTGGGCTGGGAACCCAGCATAAAATTTGATGATTTGATTGAGAAAATGGTTAAAAATGATCTTGCTTACTTTTCTTCATTATCAGAAAATGTGAATGACGAATGGTATGTCGAATATTTATCACATTTTAATGAAAGACCTTTTTAGGAACCTGCCTTATTCTTTCCAAAAAAGAGCCTATACTGATATTTTGTTTGTTTCTGATGGCGCTAATTGGGTTTTAAGCTGGGAAATGAAGGAAATAAGAAAGATAGCTGGGAAAATTGGGATCAAAACGCGTGCCACGAGAGGAATACCTTTTGGATTGCCTCGGCAGTCCATCTTTTTTTCCAGTAAATATATCTTGAGGCAAATACAAAGGTATGCCTTATCCGGCACTCGTATCGCTTTTCCATATTTCCACGGATATCCGGATAGCGCTGAACCTGTCGCCGTAGAATGCTACGAGAATTTGAAACGTTCTCATCAGAAAATATGCCGAATCCAGGTTTCCCATTCAAAGATGCATAATTTTGTATTGGGAACAGGCATAGATCCCTCAAAAGTTTTCCTAATCCCCATCGGTATTAATATGGATTTCTTTCAGCATCAATCCTCCGAATTGAGAAAGGCTATGCGAGACAAGCACGGCATACCACAGCAGGCCACCGTTATCGGGTCATTTCAAAAGGATGGTAACGGATGGGATGAAGGGAATGATCCAAAACTGATAAAAGGCCCGGATGTTTTTCTTGAAGCGCTAAAAATACTAAGAGAGTCAGTACCTGATATATTCGTTTTGCTATCCGGACCGGCACGCGGATATGTAAAAAGAGGCCTCGGAAAAATCAAGATACCATACAAGCACATTTATTTAGAAGATTATCCACAGATTGGTGAACTGTATCAGTGCCTTGATCTTTATATTATCGCGTCAAGAGAAGAAGGCGGCCCCAAGGCTATTTTGGAATCAATGGCCAGCGGAGTCCCTCTGGTGACCACGAGAGTGGGGCAGGCGATGGATTTGGTTGAACATGGAAAAAATGGATGGATGGTGGATGTGGAAGATGCTGAAGGGTTGGGGTTTTGGGCGAAAAAAGCCTTGGAAGATACCGCGAATTTAGAAAAAATCTTGGTGAATGGATCTTTAACCGCAATGGCAAATAATTATAATTCTCAAACAATTTTATGGAAAGAGTTTTTTCATGGTTTTGTGGATAATGTTAGATGGCGGAGAAAATGAAAATAGCCCTATCTTTCAATCTGAAAGATGCGCCCAGCGGCGGGGGTAACCAATTCCTGCGCTCTTTGATGGATTTTTTTATAAAAAAACAGTGTTATACGATAGATATCCGCGAAGCGGATGCCGTCTTGTTTAACAGCCACCAGTACATAAGAGAAGTGTCTGAACTTAAATGGAAGCATCCCGATTGTCTTTTTGTTCACCGGGTTGATGGTCCCATGCGGCTGTATAACCAACCTGGCGACCGTCGCGATTCCGTTGTTTATACGACTATGAATCAGATTTCGGATTGCACGGTTTTTCAATCTGAGTGGTCAAAAAAGAAGAACATTGATCTTGGCATCCCGATAACAAGATTTAATGCCACGATTATTAATGCACCGGATCCGGCAATCTTTAACCGATCAGAGGGCAAATCATGGAAAACTGGCACAAAAATCCGTCTTATAGCGACAAGCTGGTCGGCTAACTGGGGAAAAGGGTTTGATGTTTACCAGTGGCTTGACCAAAATCTTGATTTTTCCCGGTATGAGATGATTTTTGTAGGTAATACGCCCATCATTTTTAAAAACATTAGGCATATCCCTCCCATACCCAGTTCTGAATTAGCTGGTGAGCTTATAAATAGCGATATTTTTATAGCCGCCTCACGATTAGAAGCATGCTCAAACTCATTAATTGAGGCGCTCCACTGCGGCTTGCCGGTGATAGGCCCAGATCAGAGCTCAAATCCGGGTATTATCGGCAATGGTGGCGAAGTCTTTGAGCGGATAGAAGATATCCCTGGTTTGATAGAGAAAATTTCGCAAAACTACGAAGAATATAAAACGGGGATAAACCTGCCTTGCCTGGAAGAGGTTGGCCAGGCCTATTATAATTTTATATATTCGATATATTGTGCCGTGCAAAAAGGCGAGTATATACCCAAGCGGCTTTCGCGGTCTGGATATTTTCGGGTGATGTGGAGTTTCTGGCTGTGGAAAGCTCATGAGCGTTTGACAGGGTTGCAGACTCGGTTGAGAACTAGATGATGATTAAGCCTAACGTAAACCTATTGAGATCTTCCGTGAAAAAGAAGTTACCCATGAAAAAAACCACTGTTTCACAGCCATGTTTATCTGGGTGATAGCAGTGCGTCGAGAATTGCTGGGAGAAGATGCAACGCAAAACAGAGAAGTTTGGCAGGTGTGAAGATGAATGTAAAAAAACAGATAGCCACTATACTTTCATCATTCGGGAAGTTGTTTAAATGGATACCGGATCGGATTTGCGTTGATTTTCTGTCTGCAACTGCATGGTTTCTGGCCTCGGGCCGGACTCCGCGGGATGGTCTGAGGTTGCTTTTAGAACTTAACAATAAAATCTATACCTTTACCGGCAAACTGGCATGCGATTATGGTGATGGACTTCATCCAAAACATAGGTTGATGAAGTATCATGATTTTTTTGTCAACCGTCTGGCACAGCATGAGCAAGTGATGGATATAGGCTGTGGCAATGGTGCACTGGCTTATGATATGGCAGAGTATGGCGGAGCGATGGTTACGGGTATTGAATTGAATGAATCGTACCTTTTAGATGCAAAAAAACAATACCCTCACGAGCGAGTGCGCTATGTGCATGGAGATGTTCTGAAAGATCTACCGGATTCGTCTTTTGATGTTGCAGTGATGTCCAATGTGTTGGAGCATCTGCCGAATCGAATAGAGTTTTTACTTGCCGCACAAGAGCGGCTGAAGCCCAAGCGTTGGCTGTTACGCGTGCCCCTTTATGAGCGTGATTGGCGGGTGCCTTTGATGTATGAATTGGGTGTTGATTACCGTTTGGATTTGACTCACTGTACCGAGTACACACAAGAATCGTTTGCTGAAGAGATGAAACTGGCCGGTCTCAAAATTGTTTATCAGGAGATCCGGTGGGGTGAGATCTGGGCGGAAGTATTGCCCGAAAATGGAAACGTAGTCGGAGATAATTGACTGGGATGCGTTACTACGATCCAGACAATAACCGTTTAATTTATATTGAAAACCGGGCCAGCGAAGGTTTTTGGGATGAACATTGGGGGCTAATGGATGCCTCGAACTTTTACAAGCTAAAAATTTCACCGTTCAATTTTGTAGTGAATACAACCCGGAAATATCTTCAAGCGAAAAGCCTTATCCTGGAAGGCGGGGCAGGTGTGGCACAAAATAGCTGGTATCTGTATTTAGCAGGGTACCGGACAATTGCCCTGGATTTTGCACCGAAAACAGTGAAGTTTGTAAAAGGGCATCGACCCGAAGTTTGTCCTGTTTTAGGCGATGTACGCAATCTGTCTATAGAGAATGATAGTATTGACGGATACTGGTCACTCGGTGTGATCGAACATTTTTTTGACGGCTATGATAGTATTTTGAAAGAAATGTATCGGGTTATCAGAAAAGGCGGTTACTTGTTTTTGACATTTCCGCATATGAGTAAATTGAGACAAATCAAAGCCAGAAAGGGCTTGTATGAAGCCTGGGAATGGAATGGAGACCTTGTTGCTGATTTTTACCAGTTTGCTCTGGACGATTATCTGATAATCAAGGACTTTGAGAAAAGTGGATTTGAGTTGGTTAGCAGGGGTAGTTTTGACGGAGTAAAGGGATTGAAGAGTGAAATAAAAATGGGCAGGCATTGGCTGCAGGCACTTTATGATGGAAAGACGCTGAAAACTAAGCTCGCATTGAGATTGTTTGACCTATTACTGCGTCCATGGGCTTCACACATGGCCTTACTTGTCTTTAAAAAGCGATCTGATGGTTGTATTTTATGATACTCGCGCTCTTTTTTACCCGCGGCGTGTCGCTTGAAACATGGGTTGAGACCGGACTTTTTGACCGTGAAAAGCTTATCTATGAAGAACATCTCAGAAGCAGCAATCTTGAAAGAGTATATTGGCTTACTTACGGTAGCAACGATGCGAAAATTGCAAAGCAGCTACAATTGGAAGGGAGACTTCATCCGGGTATTGATGTTATTACCATGCCGCTTATTTTCAAAGCCAGCATCGGCAAACTGTTTTATTCTTTCTTCATCCCCTTGTTGCACAGGACATGCCTGAAGCAAGCTGATATCTACAAGACCAACCAGATGGATGGCAGTTGGAGCGCTGTCCTCGCCAAATTTTTCTATGGAAAACCTCTTATCGTTCGCACTGGTTATACCTTATCGGCTTTTGCTAAAAGAATGCAAAAATCCAAAACAAGAATACTTATATATCAATTGATGGAATGGTTGGCCTACAAAAATGCAACCTGTGCAATAGTAACCTCAGAAAAGGATTATAAATATATCTCTGATACATATAAATGTTTATCTTCAAAATTAGGGATCCTTCCAAACTATATCGACACAGATTTATTCAAACCCCGGAACATTGAGAAATATATTGATAGGATTGTGTTCGTTGGAAGATTGAACAGCGAGAAAAATCTCTTTAACCTCATCAAAGCAATAGCAAAAACCGATTTTACACTGGATATTTACGGCAAAGGGGAGCTTCGGGATACCCTTGAAAGGCATGCAAAAAAGGAAAGTGCGCAAGTGAATTTCAAAGGTATTGTTCCAAATGATAAATTGCCGAATATATTAATTAAATATCAATATTTTATAATTCCATCTTTATATGAAGGAATGCCAAAAACACTATTGGAAGCTATGGCATGTGGGTGTATTTGTATCGGCTCTGATGTCGAAGGGATTAACGAAGTTATTCAAAATGAAGTAAACGGCTTTCTTTCTAATGGAACAGATTCCGAAGCTGTTTATAATGCCATTTGTAAGGCTGCGGTTGGAAATAATCAACATATCGCACATAACGCTGTTGAAACCATTCACACTCGCTTTTCTCTTGATGGTATTGTGAAAAAAGAAATGCAATACCTTAAATTAATAAATATTGATTGATTTTAGGATGATAGTATGGATAAAGCACCTCTTATCTCTGTTATAATGGCTGTATATAATGAAGAAAAGTATCTGCGTGAGAGTGTACAGAGTATTTTAGGCCAAACATTTCCAAATTTTGAATTTATCATCATTAATGATGGCTCCACTGATCGATCAGCTGAAATAATTGATCGATTTGCAAAGACTGATAAACGCATAAGAATTGTTCACCAGGATAATAAAGGTCTTGCTTCATCATTAAATGTCGGGCTTCAGATGGTCAGAGGAAGATTTATCGCCCGAATGGATGCCGATGACATCAGCCTACCAAAACGATTGGAAGTCCAAAGCAATGTAATGATGAATGATACTCGTATTGGCGTTTGCCACAGTCTGTTTTGTTTGATAGATTCTGAAGGAGAAGCCATACCCTTTCGGAAACGTGCCGGATCGCGATTTTCATCGTTGCAGACCCGTTGGACGCTCATATGGCGGAACTGTATTAGTCACCCAACAGTAATGATTCGTCGTGAACTGTTAAAAAAATATAATTTATCCTATAATGCTTATGCCATATGTCAAGATTATGAATTATGGTGCCGTTTAATTGACCTGACTGAGTTTTATAGCATCCCGCAGTCATTGTTGTTACTTAGAAAGCATTCAGAAAGTACTTCGTCGAATTATGATGAGAATTATCTTTCTAAATTTTCAGGCGTTATTTCAAAAAATTTGAATAAATATGTGAATATAACCCTTGACCAGGGGGAATTAAGGAAAATAGCATTGCTTTCAGGCCAAATGTATTTAAGAGGCAAAAATATTACATGTCGAATAGAGGCAAAGTTTTTTATCCTTTTGGTTGACGCTGTAACCTCAAATTTTATTGAATTACACGCCATTGAAAAAAGTTCGGAAAATAAAATACACCGTGTTGTTGCCCTGCAATTTATTCGCTGGGCACAGCAGGCCTGGTTTCACAATAAGGGGGCGACAATTAGATTTTTGGTTGCGGCTTTATCTCGTTACTTTAGAGTGTTGGGCATAGAATAATAAAGTGGGTGAAAATATTAAAATCGCATGTGTAACCGGGGCTTCTGGAATGGTTGGACGAAGGATAGTTGAACAGTTAATCCAGAAAGGTTTTGCAGTCAGGGCCTTGACTCGTCAGAAATGGTTTGCCTTAAAAGGTGTAGATGTTTTTGCTGGCGATCTTGAAGATGAGGAAATATTGAGAAAATTCGTATCCGGTGCAGGCTATATGTACCATTGTGCTGCCGAATTGCGAGATGAATCAAAAATGTGGAAAGTCAATGTCAAAGGTACCCAAAGAATAATTGAAGTAACTGAGAATTCAACGATTAATCATTTCTTATATTTGAGTAGCGCGGGTGTCGTCGGAGTTACAAATATCAAGGATGTCAATGAAAATACACCATGCAATCCGGTGACGACCTACGAAAGAACTAAATGGGAAGCCGAAAAAATTGTGGCCCGGGGAATTAATGGCTGCAGTGTGGTCATCCTGCGACCAACAAATATTATTGATAATAACCAGGTGGGCATGTTGGATGCTACCATTACTAATAATGTTATCAGTCGCTTAACTCAGTATGTCAGAGGCGGGGAATGTGCTCATGTCGTCCACGCAAAAGATGTAGCCAAGGCAGCTGTATATTTCAATAACTTCAATTTCGACGCACCGGAATGTTTTTTTGTTTCGCGCGATACTGAACCATTGAATTCTTACTCAGGCTTAAGAAAAATATACAAGGCTGTTTTAAAAAAAGAGCCTTGTAAAAATCTGGGAAGAGAAAAGAACCCGCCTCTTTTTATTTCACATGGATTGCGGAAACTGAGACTCGGAAAATCAAACTGGGGAGATGTGAAGTATTCATCCAGAAAAATTGAAGAAGCAGGGTTCCGTTTCTCGTATGATACAATGAAGGCTGTGTCTGATATAATTTCGTATAAATTAGGGTTCAGCACGAATACATCAGCAGAAAAAGAATCGTTTAAACCAAAAATTGATATAGAGACATTGGTTATCATCGGGGCATCAGGTTTTATCGGTAAAAATCTTGTAAAAAAAATTTCCAACAGAAAAAAATTAAAGGTACGCGTTCTGATACAAAAAGAAGAAAACATTCAGCTTTTTAAAAATATTGCCAACACAACTGTCTTCAAGGGGACTCTTTTTCGTATCGAAACATTGGAAAAATTGCTCATACCCGGATGCACAGTTGTTAATCTTGCTTACATGGACAATGAATCCCAGGCAAACAATTTGCTGGCGATTAAAAACCTTTCGGATATCTGTAAGCATAAAAAAATTAAAAGACTTGTTCATTGCAGTACTGCCACAGTCGTTGGCCATACCAATAGTAAAATTATCATGGAAGGCACGCTTGGCGTGGCTAGAACAGATTACGATATAACCAAATTAAAGATTGAAAAACATTTGACCAATGCCGCGCGTAACAATTTTGAACTGGCAATATTGCGACCAACAGCAGTATTTGGACCTGGTGGTAAAAATTTGATTAAGCTTGCAGATAGTCTAATGAATGGCCATATGTTTTTTAATTATATTAGAGCCTGTTTGTCCGGGAAAAGAAGGATGAACCTGGTTTGTCTTGATAATGTAATCAGCGCCATAATGTTCCTTTGTGAGAGACATACTGATATGAATCATGAAATATTTATTATTTCAGATGATAACAACCCTCATAATAACTATATCGACATAGAAACGGTTTTGTTACAAAAATTGAACAAAAAAAAGTACCCTGCTTTCCGAATCCCGTTCCCTGCGTTTTTGCTAGGCATGCTTTTAAAGATATTGAGAAGGCCTATGACCCAAACGCAACGCTATTATAGTTGCGATAAACTATTAAGAATGGGTTTTGAAAAGACTATTACAATCGAAAGAGAATTGGGAAAGTTTACTGAGTGGTATTTAACGAATTATCAAAAAGATCGTAATCCAAATCTGTCTTACTAAAAGAACACTTGATAGAGCTAAGAAGCCCAAGGAAAAGGACTCAGAAAATTCATTAAGATGACTTTGATGAAGATTTTTTTAACTACCTAATAGATTTGGCTGTCAAATATGGAGACAATATAGATTGTATAAAATTATTAAAGAAAAGAGTATTAAGTTGATTAGGAAAAGTATTAATGCTTGTGGTTTTGATATTGTACGCTTAAACAACAGCCCTATGCGGACATTTATAGGTATAGGTTCTCTTCCTATTAAAACTATTCTCGATATAGGTGCGAATACTGGCCAATTCGCCCGGTATGTTTCGAGTATATTTCCTGAAGCACAACTTATATGTTTTGAACCGCTTCCCGATCAATTCAAACAATTAGAAGCGTGGGCAGGAAAAATTGAAAAAAAAAGACCTCTGGTTTTTAATATTGCTATTGGAGATAAAAAAGGCGAGGAAAAAATTTATTTACATTTGGACCATAACCCCTCATCGTCAATCTTACCGGCAACCAAATTATTAAGGGAAGCCTATCCGAATACTCGGGCAAAAAAGCAAATCCCTATTAAGATAAATACGCTGGATAACATAATGAGTGATCTGGCAGATAAAGCGCAGCCGGACATTTTCATTAAAATTGACGTGCAGGGATATGAAGATAGGGTAATCCGTGGTGGTGAAAAGATACTTAATAAGGCAAGCGCTTTGATGATTGAAGTGAATTTGGATTCGTTTTATCACGACCAGACATCTTTTGATGAACTAATACAATTGCTTATAAAAAGCAATTTTCATTACTCCGGCAATTTGGAACAGAGTTACAACAATGAAGGCTATGTTTCCTATTTCGATGCAGTTTTTATAAAGAAATCTGTTTAATGTTGACCGCGAACGATCATCAGTATTCAGCTGACCGCAAGCACACCTGTCGGTAAAAAAAAATATGCTTAATAAAAAAGCTGTTGTGGAGATTTTATGAGTAGTAGACCTTTAATTACTGTAGTAACCGTATGTTACAAAAGTGTAGAATACATAGAATGTTGCATGAAAAGTGTCATGAGTCAGGATTTTACGGATTTCGAGTATGTAGTGATTGACGGAGGGTCTGATGACGGAACCGTCGACATCATTAAAAAACATCAAAACCGGATTTCCTACTGGCACTCCCGGGTTGACAATGGACTTGCAGACGCCTTTAATATGGGCATCGAAAACAGTTGTGGTAAGTGGCTACTTTTCCTGAATTCCGATGATTTTCTGGCCGGTTCGACAGTACTAAGCCGAATGTCCCACTTTTTAAAGACCTGGCCCACTGCCGATGTGGTCATGGGGCAGATCATGTTAATGACGAGAGAACGCAACCCGCGATTCAAAAGTGGTCCTCACGGCAAGCCTTTTACATGGAACGAACTGAGGTTTAAAGCAATCATTCCGCATCAAGCCGCTTTTACAAATAGAAATTATTTCAAAAAAGTCGGTCTTTTTAACCTTGGGTATCACACGATTATGGATTATGAACACTTCCTCAGGGGGGGACCGCGAATCGACTTACAATTTGTCCCGGTCGTGGTTAGCTGTATGCGCGACGGCGGCCAATCAAAAAATGACATAAAAAAGGGTTTGATTGATTTAAAGCGGGCTCAAATTGAAACACGAGCATTACCGACGGCTGTGGCAGAGATCAATCGGATCTATCTTTTTGTCCGCAATCTTTTCAGCAGGACGTTCCTCGGAAAGCCATGGCGCGCCATGCGGAATCGACGTTTGCAGCGCTCACATTCTTTTCTTGGTGGGACATTCTATAAAAGTAAATAAAGAGAGTTATTAGCATCGCTTTTGCCAGTGTACTTAGCCTGCTGTTCTCTGCATTCTCAAAACCTAACAAAACGCAATCTCTCCTTATAATATTAATTGCCCTAAGGAGCAAGAATTCCAAATGAAATTATTATTTACCTTGATACGGTCCGTTTATCTGAGTAAGCATTTTTTCGCTAAGGAGAGGTTAAAAACTTTTCTGCTCAAGCTATACAGAAATGCGAAACCGCATTCGCATGACTTGATTTCTGCAGCCTATGACGCAAGGAAATTTCATATTGATTTGTACGATCGAACCTATGACCGCCTGTATTTTACCGGATATTTTGAAAAAAATGAGTCCCTGTTTATAGAGCGAATTGTCAAGCCGGGTTGTGCCGTTCTTGATATTGGTGCAAATTTTGGCTGGTACACCACGCTTTGTTCAAGACTGTGCGGCTCAAATGGCGAAGTGCATGCCTTTGAACCGGTTCCCTCAATTTTGGAAGAATTGCGATATAACATCCGTTTAAACCAGTTAGAGAGTAACATAATTGTTAATAATTTTGCCCTTGGACATGAAGAAACAACTGCTCAAATTTATCTTTTTGAAGGCCTCCCCCACAGTCATGCATCTCTTTCGAACCTGGGAAGGAGTGATGGGTGCCCATTTTCGATTCAGGTGAAAACACTTGACGAATATGCTCGCAACTATCTTCGGGGAAAGCAAGTTCGTTTTGTCAAATTGGATGTGGAAGGGGCGGAATTGAACGTGCTTGAAGGTGGGATAAACTTTTTTCGTACCCAGAAAGATCTCTGGATGTTATTTGAAATCAACATCGAAACTTCAAATGCGTTTGGATACGACCAGCAGTCTCTCATAGGAGCTTTGGAGTCGATCGGCTTCAGGCGTTTTTTTCAAACCGGCAATGGTGGAGAGCCGGAGCAAATTAGAGATTTCGACACACTCGCACACGGTGCCAATGTTTTTTGCCACAAACAAGCATGATGCCTTGATACCTGGACCAGTAAAGAACATCAAACATTTTCTGCATTGTTTTGGATTTAATTTTCGCCAATCAGGGCCTTTACCACAACCCTTTTCACGTTTAACGGCACAGGTGCAATTTAAAACAGCCAGCAATCGAGTTGATAAACTCCATGTGATCGACGCAGATTTATTGAAATTATTAAACCGGCAATTAAATATAAGACAATATTTTTCTTCATGTCGCTACGGCCGGAATGACGGTTTATTAATTGCCGGGTTAATACCGAAAAATTTAAGGAGCAGTTAAACATAGCAATGCGGCCTGTAATAAGAAATGCACTATTTTCAGTTTTTCAAGTTGCTGTCAGCGCGACAGTTCTTTTCTTCCTCTACCGTTTTCTCGTCAGGTCCATTGGTATCGAACAGTTTGGAATATGGTCCGTAGTTCTATCCGCAGCCTCTGCTAATAAAATTGGAGAAATTGGTCTTAGCGGGGGAATGGTGAAATTTGTTTCTAAATACCTGAGTTTGTCCGATACGCATGCTGTCAGTGAAGTAATCCAAACAGGCGCCTTAACCATTGCTTGTTCTGTAGGCATCTTCCTTTTCGTTACGTATCCCGCTATCATACTGCTTTTGAATTATATTCTTCCAGAAACAGCGATCGGCATGGCTACAGGTATCATTCCTATTGCGATGGCATCCTTATGGAGCAACTCTGTTTCAGGGATATTTCTTTCATCCCTGGAGGGATGCCAGCGATACGATCGTAGAAGTGTGCTGGTGATATCAAGTAATATTGTGCTATTACTGAGCGCATATTTTTGGGTTCCGCGGCTGGGGCTGGCCGGTGTGGCGTGGGCTTACCTGATTCAATCGATTTTCAATCTTGTAGTTTCCTGGATGTTTCTCAAAATTGAGTTCGAGTTTCTGCCGAATATTCCAATACACTGGCGACTTTCTCGGTTTAAAGAAATGCTGACCTACGGGGCAAATGTCCAGACCGCCATGATTGTCGGGATGCTATACGAACCCACGACCAAGATAATCCTAAGTAAATTCGGCGGTCTGGCCATGACGGGATATTACGAAATGGCCAACCGGATGATCCTTCAATGCAGAGGTCTGCTCGTGTCTGCGAACCAAGTCGTCGTACCGGTAATTGCAGATTTGAAGGAAAAAGCACCGCGCAGGATATTTGGATATTTTGCAGATACCTATGAGATTTTCTTGTTCCTGGGCATTCCGCTTTATATGACCGTTATCCTGATGGTTCCGGCGATTTCAGACATCTGGCTGGGAAGAGTTGAGCCGGCTTTTGTTCTGTTTGCAATCATGCTCTCTGTCGGATGGCTAATCAATACACTCAATACGCCGGCATATTTTATTTTTTTGGGGATTGGTCGTTTAAGGTGGAATACGATCAGTCACATTACTATCGGCAGCATGAACATCGCCCTGAACCTATTGTTGGGTTACCTTTTCGGAGCATACGGTGTCGTTGCCGGGTGGGTTTTTTCCCTTTCTGCGGGCAGTATGATCATCACAATTGCCTACTTGCTGGAAAATCAGCGGCCCCTGTCGTTCTTATTCCCCCCCAGCAGTCGGATGCTCATAACGGCAAGCATACTATGCACGGTTTTTAATTTTATGATATTTAACCGAATCTATTCTGTCGGGGGATCTGTGATATCGGGAGTATTGAGCGTGACCGGATTTGCAGTTATTATAGTATGGATATTCTGGTTTCACCCAGTTCGCAAAAAGCTTTTTGCAGCATTAAGGAAAGAGAGTATATAGTTAATATATGCTTCAAGAATTGTTTAATGTATCTGTAAAGGGGAAAGTATTATCCAACTGTTTTAGGGACATTCATCTTTTAATGCTAAACAGCGCAGTTCCTGAATAATTCTGATGACTTTTTGAGCGGATTGCGCAAAGGCCTCGAATAATGACAGCTACAATAATTAATGGTATTATCGCACTTCTTCTTGGGACGTATGCAGTTAAATACAAGAACACATCATATGTAATTTTTATCCTTTTTGTCTATATCAGCTTGCATTACGCTTATTCTGCAATACCAATCTTCGGGAGTTCCAAATACGTAATGTTCTACCGCTATTTGCGCGGTAATACCCAGGTCGGGGCAAAAATCATAGGGCTGGGTTTTTTGTTGTTTACAGCCGGGTTACTGTTTTTCACAAATCGAAAAGATATTTCTTCAGCGATTCAATTAAAACCAACCAACCGTATCTATTCTATAGCTATGATTTGGATTGTAGCTGTAGGTATTACGTGGGTTTTTAACATCTCGCAAGGAGAATATCCTTCATTTCTTGCGATTCAAGATGTTGTTTCCAGCTTCATTATGCTGATTTTGGCATTTATCATCGCAGCGGCGCTGCCTGGTTTAAATAAGAAAGCCACCGGCAATTTGGAAAAGATGCTGCAAGTTCTCTTATTTCTGGTCATTACTATGGATGCCGTTGCATTGTATCAAATTGTAGCTTTTAAAACATTCGCTGGAACTGCAAATAAGAATGGCGAATATGCACACCGCGCCTGCGCACTATTATTTAATCCAAATCTTCTCGGATTATGGTGTGCTTTTGTTGCTTCGGTAACCGCTTATGCGTTTCACACTAAAAGGTATTCCCAAAGAGAAACCTCCCTGATGCTTGTCCTGACTGCTTTAGGCATTTTTCTATCCGGCTCCCGCAGTGGTTTGCTTATTTGTCTGTTTATGCTGGGACTCATCACTTTTCTTCAATTAAAATATAGACGCGGGCTTGAAGTTAAGTTTTCTTTCTATCCGTTTTTTGTATTTATTGCAAGCCTGACAGGCATGGGTATATTTTTCAAAATCCTTGATTCATTTTCAAAAAGTTCTTTCAAATGGCTGCATGGGTTGTCTGTACTGGTTGACCGATTTGCCAATATGCCCGAAGAAATTGCTACCTATGCTGTTTTCAAACTCAATGGTTATATGATTTTGGCAGCTAAAAAATTTTATGAATACACAGGTTCTTCTACAGCTGTTCGTTGTGAAGATTATTTTACAGGTATTTCGAATACGCTATCCACGCCTTCTGTCTTTATAAACATTGATGGTCGACTGAATCCTGCCCTGCCCATACCTGATAATGGATATCTTGCAATGTATCATGATACCGGCTGGCCGGGATTACTTGCATGGTTGATATTATGGATGGTTATTGTATGGATGGGTGTGAAGGCTTTTCGTATAAATCCCGGGATTAAAAGTGTTTATGCTCTATCAGCCGTATTCACCTGCTTATTTACAGCAATATTTATCAGGTCGTTTCAGGTATATCCGGTATGGATCATGGTATCCATTGTGCTGGGTATCAGTTTAGCCTGGTTTCAAACTGTAATGTCCTCTGAGCGCTTTCGTGAACATTCTTAATGTAAACATGTCCATTGATCCGGTTACTGGAGGCGGTACTGCTGAACGAACCGTTCAATTGGCAAAGCATTTGGCAATAGCGGGTATTTATTCGTCGATCTTGACATCTGATGTGGGTATGCGGCCTGAAATTCTCAAAGGGCTTGCCGGAGTTGATGTTCAGGTATTGCCATGCTTGTTGTCCCGTTTCTATATCCCCCGATTTAGTTACCGTAAACTAAAACGGATAGTATCGAACACAGATATTGTGCACCTGATGAATCACTGGACCCTTCTCAATGCCATTATTTACAGCATATGTAAAGAACTGGGCAAACCGTATGTGGTCTGTCCGGCTGGGGCGCTTCCTGTCTATGGGCGTTCCGGGGTACTTAAAAAAATATATAATCTGCTGATAGGGAAAAAAATAATTCAAAATGCCTCACGACATATCGCTATTCCGAGTGAAGAAGCAAATCAATACCGGGAATATGGCATTGATCCTCAAAAAGTGGATGTGATACCCAATGGCATCAACCCAGAGGACTTCAATGCAGAAGATGACAGCAGGTTCAGAAAAAAGCATGGTCTCGGCGATAGGCCATTTGTCCTTTTCATGGGGCGCTTAAACATCATCAAAGGCCCAGATCTGTTGCTCCATGCCTTTGCGGGAATGAAAACGAAATTCACGGACCATCAGCTCGTATTTGCCGGTCCGGATGGCGGCATGCTTCAAAAACTTAAGGGAATTGTCCGGGAAAAAAGTCTCGCAGATTCGGTGCATTTTATCGGATATATCGGCAGGGAAGAGAAATCATGGGCCTATCATGCGGCCGAATTACTGGTGATACCTTCCCGGCAGGAAGCTATGTCGATTGTGGCTATTGAAGCAGGTATTACAGGAACTCCTGTTTTAATGACGGATGTATGCGGTTTCAACCAGGTAAGCGATATTGGCGCGGGAATCATTGTAAAGCCGACAATTGCTGGTATTCAACAGGGATTGTTGGCCCTGGCAGACTCGGCGAATTTAAGGGCGATGGGAAATATCTTGAAACAGTTTGTCCTTGACCATTATACTTGGGATTCAGTTATCAAGAAATACCTCCATCTTTTTGAAGATATTCTGAGCGCGGCATAACCTTTTAATCGTTTCCCAGTATTTTTAGCCTGAAGGTTTTCAGTATGGTCAGCAGCAAAGGTATTCAACAATGATATTTTTTATAAAAAAACTTATTTCTTTTTTATTATTACCACTACCTTTCTGTTTATTAATTCTTCTAATAGGCTGTATTTTATTATTGATGAAAAATAAAATTATAATCGGTAGAGCATTTATCATTACCGGCTTTTTTTTATTGAGTGCCTTTGGATATTCTACGATTCCAGCTGAAACCCTTATTAAACGTTTTGAAGATAAGTATCCCCCGGTTATTAATTATCGGGACAATTCAGATGTAAAGTGGATTGTTGTTCTGGGAGGTGGATATCTCTGGGCTCCTATGTTTCCGGTTACTGAACAATTATCGTTCTCATCGCTCGTACGCCTTTCAGAGGGGATTCGAATTCATAATCAATTACCCAATAGTAAAATAATATTATCAAGTGGCAAAATATTGGGCTCATCGGTATCCGGTTCCAGGTTAATGGCGGATCTTGCTGCTGAGTTTGGTCTGAAAGAGAATGAATTGGTTTTGGAATCTGAATCAAAGGATACCCATGATCAAGCCTTGAATATTAAAAAAACTGTTGATAAAGACAGGTTCATTTTAGTAACTTCAGCTTTTCATATGCCACGTGCCATGGCTATGTTTAATAAGCTTGGAATGAACCCTGTTCCCGCTCCAGTTAATTTTATAGTCAAAGGACGAAGAAAATTAACACCAAATTTATTTTTCCCGACAGTAGAAGGTCTTGAAAAATCAGGTATAGTCATTCATGAATACTTGGGCTTAGCCTGGGCAAGAATTAGGGGACAAATATAATTATTGCCGCAGCAAAAAGCTACACCTAAAGAATAAATATGATTATTAGATTGGATTAAATATTTTTTCACCGGATTGGGTTGGCGGTATGTTCGTGCTATTTACACACAAGGTTGTTAAATAAAATCGGCTGGTTTGATGAAAAATATATCTAAAGAGCGCACTTGATTTATTGAGAAAGATCGGTATGCAGTGAAATTATTAATTGTTACCCAATATTTCTGGCCTGAAAATTTTCGAATCAATGATCTGGCCTTAGGTTTGCAGGAAAGGAGGCACAAGGTTGAAGTTCTTACCGGTTTTCCAAACTATCCTACGGGCCACCTGTTTCGTGGATACAGATTCTTAAAACAAGTAAAAGATAATTATCAAAACATACCTATTTATCGTGTACCATTAATACTCCGAGGTAGTGGAACAGGTTTCCGCCTTGCGTTAAATTTCATATCCTTTGCCCTGGCAGCTAGTCTATTGGCTCCGTTATATTGTCGAGGAAAGTATGATGTGATATTGGTATATGAACCCTCACCAATTAGTGTGGGGATGCCGGCCATGGTAATGAAGTGGTTAAAAAAGATTCCTGTAATGTTTTGGGTGCAGGACCTTTGGCCTGAAAGTCTCTCTGCCACCGGAGCCATAAAAAGCGAATTTATCCTGAACCAAGTAAAAAAACTCGTGCGTTTCATATACAGAAGCTGCGACCGAATCCTTATACAGTCCCTGGCATTCAGAGAATCCGTGGTGTCTCATGGTGGAGTCGATGAAAAAATTAATTATTTCCCCAACAGCGCCGAAGCCCTTTACAAACCTGTGGAGCTCGAAGACGAAGCGCCTGAACGAAAAATGATACCCGAAGGTTTCTGTGTAATGTTTGCAGGAAATATCGGAGTTGCCCAGGATTTCCCGACTATTCTTGGAGCTGCAGAAAAGCTTCGATCATACAAAGATATACACTGGGTTATCATCGGCGACGGGCGGATGCGCGTTTGGGTTGCCGAACAGATACAAAAGCGAGGTTTGACTCGAAACTTCCATCTTCTAGGACGGCATCCCGTCGAAACGATGCCGAGGTTTTTCTCTCTATCGGACGTTTTACTGGTCACGCTCAGAAAAGAGCCAATATTTTCCCTGACTATACCGGCAAAAATACAATCCTACATGGCATGTGCGAAGCCTGTCATTGCAGCAATAGATGGTGAAGGGGCACGAATTATAAAGGTTGCAGATGCGGGTCTCGGTTGCTCGGCGGAAAATCCTGAAGCTTTGGCTGAAACGGTCCTTGATATTTACCGCAAGAATCCTGCGGAACGAAATCGTATTGGACAAAACGGTCTGGCCTACTTTAGGCGTCAGTTCGAGCGCGAGATTCTGTTGTCTCGTCTCGATTCTTGGATTCGGATACTCAAGGAGAAAAGATAACATTGCGAATTGTCATCCTTGGCGGGAGCGGTATGCTCGGTCATCAGCTCTGGCGGCACTTATCAGTAGAATATGATCAGGTCTACACCACGATACGAAAAAGCAAGGGAGACTATCATGCGGGACGGCTCTTCGATAGCCCCCGAGTTATCGAGCATGTGGACGCAACAGAATTTCAGCAGATCAAGACTACTTTGACAAAAATCCGGCCGGATTTCGTAATCAACTGCATTGGGGTAACCAAGAGAATTGAAAATTCAGGCAGAACAGTTCCCAGCCTTTATCTGAATGCCCTTCTGCCTCACCTGCTGATCGAGTGGGCTTCCAAAAGAAGCACGAAGATTATCACTTTCAGTACAGATTGTGTGTTCGATGGTAAAACAGGCAATTATAATGAGAAAAGCACATTTACCGCGGATGATCTTTACGGGCTCACGAAAAAGCTTGGTGAGATCCATGGGCCCTTTGGGCTAACACTGAGATCGTCCTTTATCGGACCCGAATTGATTCACAAAACCGAGTTGTTGGAGTGGTTCCTTGGTCAAACAGATACAGTCCATGGATTCACGCAAGCGATTTATTCGGGTCTGACCACTTTCGAACTTAGCCGAGTTGTCAAAATGATTCTCGATCGGCGTCCCGATGCCGTTGGTCTCTATCATATTTCAAGTGAACCTATCAGCAAATTTGAACTTCTGAAGATGATTCGCGATCAAATGGCTCTGAATATCCGTATTATCCCCGATGATCATTTCAGATGCGACAGGAGCCTGAATTCAGACAAGTTCAGACGCGAATTCGGCTATTCGCCACCAACCTGGAGGAAGATGATCGAAGAACTTTGCCTATACTTGAAAAAGGAGACATTATGATTTTCCAAGGAAAAACGATACTGGTCACCGGAGGTACTGGATCCCTTGGCAAAACGCTGATTCGAAGAACACTTTCGGATGAATTGGGAGCCCCTAAAAAAGTAATTGTATTTTCAAGAGATGAAGCGAAACAGCATGAGATGCGGATGTCTTACTTACATAAACTCGTTGCAACCGATGAGGTTATTTACCGTAATTTCATGAGCGTTCTTGAATTTAGAATCGGGGATGTAAGAAATTATGCAGATGTCTGTTCCGTGGTAAGAGAGGCAGATATTATCATTAATGCGGCAGCGCTTAAACAGGTGCCGACCTGCGAATATTTTCCGAACCAGGCGGTTCTCACGAATTGTATGGGAGCTTCGAATATTGTCAGAGCCATAGAAGAGAACAATTATCCAGTAGAAACTGTAGTTGCAGTGAGCACCGACAAAGCCTGCAAACCCGTGAATGTCATGGGAATGACCAAGTCCATTCAAGAGCGAATCTTCACGGCTGCAAACATTCTGAATCCGAATACTCGTTTTATTTGTGTGCGCTATGGTAATGTGCTAGCTTCAAGAGGGTCAGTGATTCCACTTTTTATAAATCAAATTAAAAACAATGGGCCTGTATCGATTACAGTACCTGAAATGACAAGGTTTCTCTTAAGTTTAAATGAGGCAGTGGACACCGTCTTTGCCTCGATCAGAGATGCAAAACAAGGGGACACCTATGTGCCCATAGCATCTTCTGCAACAGTGATAAACATCGTTAAGGCGTTGATCGGAAACCGTCCAATAGACATCGAGATTATTGGAATTCGGCCCGGTGAAAAGATGCATGAAATATTGATCTCTGAGGAAGAAGCTAATCGGTGCATAAGAACTGGGAATTATTACGCAATCAAGTCTATGCTTCCGGAACTTTTGGGGATTAATCTTCAGAATGAGAAGGTTCTGAATAAAGAATTCAGTTCGGCGGACAATTCGCTCAGCCTGGAGGACACCATTATTCTGCTTAAAAAACACCGACTCATGATTGAAGATGTCAAAAACGGCACTGAAGCGGAGCTTCTCAGATAGACGTTTACACCGAGACCGTATTTGTTAATTTCGCACTACGTAATCTTAAAAATCCTGATAGTGTTGAATTATTTATTTTGAGTTTACCCGAAAACGAAACAGCGGGAAGGAGACCACGGTGGCTTTAAAAGTAATGACAATTGTGGGAACAAGACCGGAGATCATTAAATTGTCCAGAGTTATTAATGAACTCGATCTACACACTAACCATATCTTGGTTCATACTGGACAGAATTTCGATTATGAGCTCAACGAGTTGTTCTTCCAGCAGATGGAAATTCGAAAGCCGGATTATTTCCTTAATGCCGCGAGAGACACTGCCGCCGAAACCATCGGAGAGGTTATTGCGAGTTCCGAAAAACTCATGGGAGAAGTTCTTCCTGATGCCCTGCTTCTTTATGGGGACACAAACAGTTGCTTATCCGTTATTTCAGCAAAACGGAGAAAAATACCGATTTTTCACATGGAAGCCGGCAACCGTTGTTTCGATCAGCGAGTACCTGAAGAACTAAACCGTAAGATTGTGGATCACCTGAGTGATATTAACATGCCACTAACGGAGCACGCACGACGGTATTTGCTTGCAGAAGGTTTGAAACCGGAAATGGTGATTAAAACTGGATCACCCATGAAAGAGATACTTGGCTATTACATGGCTAAAATCAAAGCTTCTGACGCAATCGATCGTTTTTCGTTGTTTCCGAGGCAGTACTTTATCGTAAGCACGCATCGTGAAGAAAACGTTGACAACGAAGAGAATTTTACGGATCTCTTCGAGTCGCTCAATCGGATCGCAGATGCATACAAGATGCCAATTATATTTTCAACGCATCCTCGTACCCGAAAAAGACTGGAAACATTTGACAATATTCAACTCAACAAAGCGATTCGGTTTCTAAAACCGCTGGGATTTCTGGACTATGTCAAGCTCCAAATGAATGCATTCTGTGTGATATCTGACAGCGGTACAATTACCGAAGAGTCTTCAATCCTCAACTTCCCGGCAGTCACGATTCGCCAAGCCCATGAGCGCCCGGAGGGAATGGATGAAGGAACGCTTATTATGTGCGGCTTGAAAGCCGACAGGGTGTTGGAATCCATTGATATCGTCACCAAAAATCACCCAGACAAATTGCGCCAGTTCAGGATAGTTCCAGACTATGATGTGGACAATGTGTCAAAAAAAGTTTTAAGAATCATTATGAGCTATACTGAATATGTTAATCGAACCGTCTGGCATAAATAAAATAACATAAGAAATTAGAGTGCGCAAAATCCTAGTAACCGGTGCCAATGGATTTGTTGGCCGTGAATTATGTAAAAGAATGCTGGCCGAAGGTTGGCAGGTTAGAGCTGCAGTCAAATCAACAAAACAAATAAGCAACCTTCCGTTCAGAGTTGATGCCTTGCCGATAGGAATAATTGGATCAGACACCGACTGGTCATCAAAACTAAGTGAGATAAGTTGTGTTGTTCATTTAGCGGCACATGTCCATAGAATTAAGGGAAAGATTCCTGACTCGCTATCATTATTTCGTAAAATAAATGTGGCAGGAACCGAGCGTTTGGCACGTGAGGCGGCATCTGTAAACGTAAGACGCTTTATCTATATGAGTTCCGTTAAGGTAAACGGAGAGGGAAAATCTACACCTTATACTGAAGAGGACGTTCAAAAGCCACAAGGTGCTTATGGCATTAGTAAGTGGGAGGCCGAGAAGGTTCTCAAGAAAATTTCTGAAGAAACCGGAATGGAAGTCGTTATCCTTAGATCGCCGTTGGTATATGGCCCTCGTGTTAAAGCAAATTTTTTGCATCTTTTGAAAGTGGTTGAACGCGGCATTCCACTACCACTTGCAAATATCAACAATAGACGCAGTTTGATTTATTTAGGAAACCTTGTTGATGCCATCGTCGCCTGTATAAAAAATCCCAGTGCTTCCGGTCAGACCTATTTTGTAAGTGACGACGAAGACGTTTCTACTCCGGAGCTAATCCGACGAATGGGTTCTGCATTAGGAAGGCCGGTGCGACTTTTCCCTTTTCCTTCATTGATTTTAAAGATAGGAGGTTGCATTTCAGGTAATTCCGTCGTGATTGATAGACTTGTCAGATCATTAATGGTTGATAGTTCAAAAATTCGACATGAATTGAATTGGAAAGCACCCTTTTCAATGGAGCAAGGATTAAGAGAGACGGCTCGGTGGTACAAAAAAAAAGACAGATGTCAGGAGTCAGAGGTCTGATATCCTCGATGAAAAACTAAAAGCAAATGCCGTAGTGCAGAGGGCACTCCTTTAAAATGGAAAAGAAAAAGGTATTTCACGGGGCAAAGATATCAAAAATGGGAAATCGCGGGATGGATATAGGAACAAAAAGAATGGTTAAAAAATTGTGCGGACCAAGCCGGCAATGTTTTCAAAATGACGATCTAATGTAATAAGTTCTGCTCCGTGCTCTATAGCTTGAGCTGCGACCCAGATATCGTTACTCGGTATCGGAGTTCTTTGGCGTTTAAGGTGAAGGACAATTCTGGAATAGCGATCTGAAGTCGTTTTCCCGATATGAACAATCTCGACTACTTTATGTTCTAAAAATTTGTTTAGACCTTCCATGTTTTCTTTGAATCTGTTTCCGTTACGAAATCCAAACATCAACTCTCCCAGCACAACAGGAGAAAATAAGACCGCTTCGGCGCTTGTAATGCTATCTACAACTTCTTCTGTTCCGCGTTTAAATCCGACGTAGCCACTGGTGTCAAGCAAAATCTTCATTTCCACATGTCCTCATCTATTTGTTCACATGACGCAATAGATTTCAAAAAATCAGAAGCCTTTTTATTGCTCCAACCGCCTGACAATTTTCTTAACGAAGCCGCCGGTGGTGCTTGTTTTTTTTTGTTAAACCCGGTATAATTATAAATCATTTCCAAAATGACTTTGTTAAGAGACTTACCAGTCATACGTGATATTTTTCGAATTTCTTGCTCTATTTCCGGGTCCATATCGCGAATAGTTATCTGCGCCATAGACTCACCTCCTTAGTCTTTATGACTTATATTATGACTCACTAATAAAGTAGTCAAAAAAAAATGAAAGAAATCGATTTTATGCTTTATTTGATATCATTATTGCTTGGAGGGGCAGGGGCATGGATTATAGTAAAATGGGGATTTAAGCTATCACTTATTGATAAACCAAATTTGCGCAGCTCACATAAAACCCTTACTCCAAAAGGTGGCGGGGTCGGAATCCTGGCCGCTTTTTTTGTTTGTTCGATCGTTTTGTCCATTCCAAAAAGTTTTTGGATTCCGGCGGTTTTTCTATCTTTGTTAAGTCTTTGGGGAGATCATTCAGAGATCAGGCCAAAAGTGCGTCTGTTGTTTCAGGTTGCTGCGGGAACAATTCTTTTAATCGGAATTATAACAGAAAAAGGCGGCGGATTTAAAGCATATGCACTAGTGCCTTTATTAGCAGTTTCTCTTGTGGGTACTGCAAATTTTTATAATTTTATGGATGGGATAAATGGTATTTCAGGAATAACCGGCATTATTGGCTTTGGGATGATCGCTTTTTATGCCTCCAATTTCGAATATAATTCACAGCTATCGACACTGGCCATCTGTATGTCAATTTCCTGTATGGGTTTTCTCCCATTCAATTTTCCAAAAGCTATAGTCTTTATGGGCGATGTGGGGAGTATTTTATTGGGATTTGTATTTTCAGGCATGGCTGTCTATCTATCTAATGATGTGCTTGATTTTATCTGTCTCTCGTCCTTTCTTTTTTTGTTCTATGCAGACGAGTTCACCACAATGATGGTGCGATTAAAAGATGGAGAAAATTTAACAAAAGCACATCGACGCCATATTTATCAGATTCTAGCCAATGAATGCAACATTTCACATTGGAAAATATCATTAGGATATGGTTTGTTTCAATTTATGATTGGTATAAGTATCCTTTTGATAAAAAATATGGGCTTGATCATGGTGGCCTTGACACTTGTGTTCTATGCCTGTTTTTTTACGATATTCTCTTTCATAATTCGAAAAAAGACAACTCTTTTTGCTTAAAGTTGCAAAAAAACATTCAGATGCATCAACTTTTTCCAATGTCAAAAATGTTAAAAAATGCAAAAAATGAACCCCTCCATGTTTTTCCCCAGTTCCAATGGGATTGACAAAATTGAACGAGTGGTTTACGAATAAATTGGAACAGCATGGGCGACTCTTATGCAACAAATAAACCCACAAAATTTCATAGAACCTTAATGTTTAAATGAATCAATAGGAATGATCCCCTTTTAAACGTCATTACAGTTCATCTGTAAAAAACTTAACGTATTCTGAAAACAGTCAAAAATATTATGAAGATCAGATTATTATACAAGAATTTTCTTGTTGTCTTATTTGCCGATGTTATCCTGTTGACAGGCTCCTTGTTTCTGGCCTACCTGATCCGATTTGATTTCGGCCTTCCACAGCCACATTTGCTTCTGATGTATCAAATGCTGCCCTTTGTCGTGATTATTAAAATTGGCTGCTTTTATTTTTTTGATCTCTACCGAGGCATGTGGCGTTATACCAGCATCTCCGATTTGTTAAATATCATTAAGGCATCATGCGTAAGCTCACTGATTATTATCTGTTTAATTCTCTTCAGCCATTCCAGATTCATCGGTTTTCCACGGTCGGTGTTTGTTATGGATTGGTGTTTTACTGTCTTGTTGATTTCCGGATACAGGCTCAGTATCCGTCTTTATTTTGAACGAACTAACAATGATGAAACTTCGTCCATACCGACCCGCCAAGTTTTGACGATGTTTTTCAAAAAAATGACTGAAACAAAACGACTTCTCATTATCGGAGCAGGCGATGGCGGAGAAAAAATTTACAGGGAGATACATAACAACGACCGACTTCAGTATACGGTGATTGGTTTTATTGATGATGATTTAACCAAGATTGGAAAAATGATTCATGGCATTAAGGTTTTGGGACAAATCAGCGATATCAAAAGAATCGCAAAAAAAGTCAATGCTGATGAGGCCTTGATTGCAATTCCATCGGCGACATCGGAACAGATGCGAGAAGTTCTAACTCATTGCAGGGAAAGCGGAATCAAGTTTAAAACCATTCCCGGTATTGGAGAACTCATTAATGGAAAAGTTACGGTGAATGCAATTCGAGAGGTGGATTACCGTGATCTTCTCGGGAGGGATGTGATCAGGTTGGATGAAGTTAAAATCGGATCATATCTTAAAGACCAGTGTGTTATGGTTACTGGCGCCGGAGGTTCCATAGGTTCTGAACTTTGCAGACAAATTTGCAGATTCAAACCCCATCGTATCGTGATGTTTGAACGGGCAGAAAGCCCATTGTACGAAATTAACCATGAACTCAAACAGGATTTTGGTGATATCAAAACCATTCCGGTTTTGGCTGATGTTCAGGATAAAGAGCAACTTGAAAAGGCTTTTGAGGCTTACCGCCCCCAAACTGTTTTTCATGCCGCAGCCTATAAACATGTTCCCATGCTTGAAATTCAACCCTGGAAGGCTGTGGATAATAATATCAAAGGAACAGCAAACCTCGTTGAAGTTACGAATAAATATAATATTGAACGCTTTGTTTTTGTCTCTACCGACAAAGCGGTGCGACCGGCGAATGTGATGGGAGCTTCCAAGCGAATCGCTGAAATGTTGATACAGAGCCAAAACAGTTGTGGGCTTTCGCATACAAAATTTATGACGGTTCGTTTTGGCAATGTGGTCGGCAGTGTCGGCAGTGTGGTTCCGCTTTTTAAAAAGCAAATCAAAAAAGGCGGGCCCGTTACCGTCACACACCCTGAGGTAACTCGATTTTTCATGACGATTCCTGAAGCATGTCAGCTCATTTTGCAGGCAGGGTCCATGGGCAAGGGGGGCGAGATTTTTTTACTGGACATGGGTACATCCATCAAAATCGTTGATATGGCCAAGGATCTCATTCGATTTTCTGGTTTTGAGCCAGATGTGGACATTAAAATTGAATATGTCGGCTTAAGACCCGGTGAAAAACTATTCGAGGAACTCATTATTGAAGGAGAAGATGTTGTTCCCACCAGCCATGAAAAAATCATGGTGTTAAAGGGGATGGATTGCAATTTACAGATATTAAACGGTAATATACACAATTTGATTCAAATGGCCAAGGATCAAAAAATAGAAACGATTAAAGAAAAGCTTCAAGAAATGGTGCCTGAATATCGGTCCGTTTAACTAGTGTCCAATTCAGAAATGGCCATTTTTGTCCTGATCGGCGTTCTCCGCAGGTTTCCGGCTGCAGCGTACAGACGTACGCCTTCCTGTCCCGCTATTCGGGGACCAAAAACCCTTGTGCGGCCTTGATCAGAACAAAAATTGCTCATTTCTGAATTGGACACCCGTTGTGTTCATTTTGAATTCATGGATGGACACTAACTCATTTAATATTTATCGGGGTTTAAAAGCCGTGATGATGAGTATACTCATTGTTACGGCTTTTGTTGTTTTATAATTTATGATATAGAGCAATCATGAAAAGTGAGAGTGCGTTAAAAATTGAAAAGCTGATGCAAAAAGGTGTTAAAATCCCCAACCCTCAAAGTGTTGAAATTGGGCCTGAAGTGAATATTGACCAAATTTCCGGAGAAGGCGTGGTCATTTATTCCGGCTGCAAAATCTTTGGCAGTTCAACACTGATACTTAAAAAAACCAAACTGGGATATGAGGGACCTGCTACCATCGATAACTGTCAGATTGGACCTCAAGTCGAACTTAAAAGCGGGTTTTTCAGAGACGCTGTTTTTCTGGAAAAGTCGAGTCTGGGATCAAGTGCCAATGTTCGGGAAGGAACGATCATGGAAGAAGAATCACGTGTTGCCCACTCGGTTGGTCTGAAACAAACCATTCTTTTTCCTTTTGTTACTCTGGGGAGTTTGATCAATTTTTGCGACTGTTTGATGTCCGGCGGTACAAGCCGGAAAGACCACAGTGAAGTCGGAAGTTCTTATATACATTTTAATTATACTCCCAATCAAGACAAAGCCACGCCATCACTCATCGGTGATGTGCCCCGAGGTGTTATGCTGAACCAAAAACCCATATTCCTGGGAGGACAGGGGGGGCTCGTAGGGCCGTGTCGTCTGGAATTTGGAACCATAACAGCGGCTGGAACGATATGCAGGAAAGATCAAATACAACCCGGGCATCTTGTTTTTGAAAGTATAAAAAAGAGCGGGAGCATTCCATTCACTTTCGGTATATATCCTGGGATTAAGAAGATTGTGTTCAACAATATCGTATATATTGGAAACCTGATGGCTCTTGAACGATGGTATAACCATATTCGTTCACAATTTATTTCAGATAATTTTCCAGAGGCTCTTTTAAACGCCTTAAAAGAAAAGCTTTCTATGGCAGTCGATGAGAGAATAGGGCGGTTAAAAACACTGAGTCAAAAGATGCCGGCTTCTGTAAAAGCATATCAAAAGTTCGCGAAAGAAAATGCATCCCCTCAAATTTTGAAACAAAAAAATGAGCTTTACAACAAATGGGCGGAAATGGAAGACTATTTCAGTTCTTTGAAAAATATAGAGGTCGAAGAAAACCTAAAGGATCTGTTTTTGGAAACGATTCGACTTGGTATTATAAATACAAGCAAGAATTATATTTCTGTAATTACAAAACTTAAAAGCGAAGATAAAAAACGCGGAAGCCGATGGCTTCAAGGCATTGTCGATCACATTGTTGATGGTGTTCTAAAAATTATACCATCTTTTAAAACATGATTATTCATTGGACACAGATGAACACAGATTGTCAGAATTCTTAAATATTAAAATAACGATTATCTGTATATATCTGCGAAAATCTGCGTCCTATTAAGCTTTATCACTAATCAGTCGATCACATCTAAAGTTGTTTTTATCTGAGGCAAAATTGAAGGAAAAATGTGATTATGGTCAAACTGTTCGGCACAGACGGAATACGTGGCGTTGCCAATGAATATCCAATGACAGCTGAATTAGCCATGAAGGTTGGAAAGGCTGTTGCGTCAGTTTTCAAGAAAAACAACAATGACAAACAAAAAATTGTCATCGGGAAAGATACACGGCTTTCCGGCGATATGCTCGAACATGCCATCGCATCTGGCGTAGCTGCCATGGGGGTTGATGTTTATCTTGCCGGAATTCTTCCTACACCTGGAATTGCTTATATAACTACCTCAACAGGCGCAAATGCCGGCATCGTGATATCTGCATCCCACAATCCGTTTTATGACAACGGCATAAAAATATTTAAAGGCGATGGCTTTAAGCCTTCTGATGAAAAGGAGACTGAAATTGAACAGTTTGTTTTGAATGAAGACCTGGATTTTTCAACAAAGTCAGCTCACGATACCGGTCGTGTATATACAATGGCTGATTCTGGAAAAAGTTATGCGAATTTTCTGAAGCATACTTTGCCGGGAAATAACACTTTTAAGGGACTGAAAATAGTTATGGATTGTTCAAACGGAGCGACATTTGACGTTGCACCAAAACTTTTGAACATGCTTGGTGCAGATGTTGATGCTCTGTTTGTTCGCCCTGATGGAAAGAACATTAATGAAAACTGTGGATCCCAGAATCCTGAAACGCTGAGAAAAACTGTTGTGAATAAAGGGGCTGATATCGGTCTTGCCTTTGACGGAGACGGGGACAGACTTGTTGCTGTGGATGAAACAGGAGGTATTGCAACCGGTGACCAGATAATTGCGATTTGTGCAAAATATATGAAACAAAATGGGATCCTTAAGGGGAATTGTGTGGTCAGTACCGTCATGAGCAATCTGGGTCTTCGCCTTAGCTTAAAAGAAATGGGAATCAAACATATTGAATCCAAAGTAGGGGATCGTCGTGTTGTGGAAAAAATGATGTCTTTAGGCGCTGTGTTAGGAGGTGAAGACTCCGGCCATATGATTTTTTTAGACCACCATACCACTGGCGATGGTATGCTTACGGCGTTAAGATTGATTGAAATTATGCAAGCGGAATCAAAACCATTATCAGAGCTTCGAAAAATAATGACCGTATTTCCACAGATCCTAATTAATGTCGACGTGCGTCATAAACCTGATATCGAGACCATACCTGAAATTAAAGATGCAATGATATCTGTGGAACGACGACTGGATAATGAGGGCAGGGTGCTAATACGTTATTCAGGCACCGAACCGCTTTGCAGAGTCATGGTTGAAGGGCCGAGTATAGAAAAAACCAGAAATTACTGTCAAGAATTGGTGGATGTGGTAAAGAAAAATATAGGCAAAATATAGGAAGGAGGAATTAGGAAAATAAAGTAGTTTCAAAATGTTCAATCGGGTTCAAGATCTCCTGCTAAGAACAAGCGGAGTAAAAAGGCGGATTGGAACGGCCAACCGCAGTAATATCGGGAATATTTCGTGGATTGGGCATCCCGGTCCAACGCAGAGGTTGAATCCGATGGGAGGTTTAGTAACCACTTTTAGTCTCTATTGCCTAATATCCTGAGCAGCATAAGAAACAAGTTTATAAAATCAAGATACAACGTCAGGGCACCTAATATCGCACCCTTTCTGACGGTTCCGCTGTCAAGGCCGTCCGGCTGTGACAAGGCCATGGTTCTTAGCTTCTGTGTATCATAGGCGGTGAGACCCACAAAAACGACAACGCCGATATAACTGACAACCAAACTCATACCGGAACTGCGTACAAATAGGTTTACGACCGATGCAATCACAATTCCGATGAGCCCCATAAACATGAATTGGCCCATGGATGTCAGATCACGTTTAGTCACCATACCATAAATACTGGATGCAATAAATGTTGCTGCGCAGATAAAAAATGTTGAGGTTATTGAAGAACTTGTATAAATAAGAAAGATTGCTGAAAGCGTTGCTCCGTTTAATGCCGCATACAGCACAAACAAAGAGGTCGCGGTCGATGCCTGCATTTTGTGAACTCTAGCGCTGATGGTAAAGACAAGAATAAGTTCACCGATGATCAATCCAAAAAAAATGATCTGATTTCCGAAGATCAGTTTCATTAGCGTTTCGCTGTTTGATACATAAAATGCGACGACACCCGTCAGACCGAGACCGATGGCCATCCAATTATAGACACTTCGAATAAATTCGTTGACTTGTACTTGGGCTCGCGCTGTTTTAAGCGGAACAGATTGCATTTTAACCTCCCAATATTAATAACATTTACTCAATGTCATTTGCTTTTATAAACGTGCCGGATGTTATTTCCGATAAGTTTAAACATATATAACACACAAATATTGTATTGCAAGATTAAAAGCGTCTTTTATAAACATGAACCCTGATCAGTTATATCAAGATCTTAAAGAACTTGCAGAAAAACTAAATGTTTCGGTGTTAGAACATAATTTTCGAAATACCGGTATAAAAGTGAAAAGCGGCCTTTGCAAGGTAAAAGGTAATACATTTTTTATCATGGATAAGCACAGTTCGATCAATGATAAAAATGAGATGCTATTATCATGTATCAGCAAAATGCCGCATGAAGACATCTACATTGTTCCGTATTTGCGTGAGATGTTAAAGAGATTTCATTAGTACCTTAATTTAGATCACTTCAAACTTTAGATCACTTGTAACTTTTCCTGGGGGAAAGAGGTTGTTTGTCTTTACCCTCATGGAAAGTATTTACGAAGCATCGATAAGTTTACATAATATATCTTATCAGACGTTATGGGAAGGTTGGGCTTAGAAACCAAAGAACTTTACCCCTTTATAAGCGAAATATGCTTATCGCTTTGTTTCAGATTTTATGTTGAATGGTATGATCAATTGTGATAGCCATTTTGTTTTATGTTGACAATCTTATGGTTTTCCAGATAAATGCATTATTTAAAAGAAAATGTTTAAAACTTAATGAATCCATACCCCAGTATCCATTACACGGGCCCCTCGAATACGGATCAACATCGAATCTACACAGTTTCAGAGCTCACTTCAGATATTAAAGGCATACTTGAAAAAACCTATCCATTTATCTGGATTTGCGGTGAAATATCGAACTTTAATATCCCGGCTTCCGGCCATTTTTACTTTACGGTCAAAGATGAACATGCTCAGATCAATGCGGTAATGTTTCGAAATCAAAACCGGAGTTTAAAATTTAAGCCTGAAGACGGAATAAGTATTGCGGGACTTGGTAGAATCAGTGTTTATGAGCCTCGTGGAACGTATCAGATTATCTTTGAGTATATTGAACCCAAAGGTACAGGTGCCATCCAACTGGCATTCGAACAACTAAAGAAACGTCTTTCAGATGAAGGGTTGTTTGATGAGAAACACAAAAACCCCCTACCCTTTTTGCCACAAAAAATCAGTATCATTACCTCAGCCACCGGAGCTGTTGTCCATGACATATTAAAAATCATGGATCGTCGTTTTTCAAACCTTCATCTTGAAATTGTTCCTGTCAAAGTTCAGGGATATGGTGCTGAAAATGAAATTATATCCGCCATTGAGATGATCAATGCCCGATATGATTCAGATGTCGCGATTTTGGCAAGAGGCGGTGGTTCATTGGAAGATTTTCATGCGTTTAATTCAGAGGATGTTGCCAGAGCTGTTTTTGCGTCTAAAATTCCGATAATTTCAGCAGTTGGACATGAAACCGATTTTAGCATAACAGATTTTGTTGCAGACTTTCGAGCCCCGACACCATCTGCTGCCGCTGAAATAGCCGTTCCTTTAAAAAAAGAGCTTTCACGGAAAATTACGAACCTTTCAGAAGTGTTGACACCTCGCTTTTTACGGTATTTCGGACATCTGCAAACCGTTTTAAAAGAAATGTCGAATCGACTGGTTCATCCGAACCGAAAACTAACAGACTTAAGGCTAAAAACCGATGACATGCTGAGTCGACTTAACAGATCGTTTAAAAACAGCTTTCTAAAACATCAAGAACGATTTTGGTGGCGTAGCGAAAGACTTATCTCCAACAACCCTTCAATACAGATACGATTATTTAAAGATAAACTTAAAATTATTAATTCAAACATTAACATATATATACAAATATTATTAAATAAAAAACGGGCAATATTAAGGGAGTTTGAAGCAAAACTGCACACCTTAAGCCCTGAGGCGATTCTGGCAAGGGGATATAGTATCACAAGAACCATTCCGGATTCAGCCGTTATCAGAGATCCCCAAGAGGTGTCCATTGGTCAGGATCTTGAAGTAATGGTTGCAAAAGGTGTATTTATTTGCTCGGTAAAAAGGAAATAACATCATGGCCAATCAGACTTTTGAAAAAGCAATGAATAAACTTGAAAAGATTGTTCAGGAGCTTGAATCTACAGACTTGCCGCTTGAAAAAGCTATAAAAAAGTTTGAAGAAGGTGTTCAGCTATCCAAATTTTGTTCTGAAAAACTCGATGAAACTGAAAAAAGGGTTACCATTCTGCTAAAGGATCAGAACGGTCGTATTTTTGATAAACCGTTTATCTCGGACACCGAGCCTGATGATGAATAGTTTTGATCTAAACTCATACCTTTCTTCTAAAAGAAAACAAATCAACCAAGCACTTGATTCGACATTCGCGACCACTTCAAGTAAAATTGTAAAAGCCATGAAATATTCACTTATGGCAGGCGGAAAACGCATAAGGCCGGTTTTATGTATCGCTGCTGCCGAAACCGTTGGAGGACAGAGCCAAGATGTGATCAACGCTGCCTGTGCCCTTGAAATGATTCACACCTATTCGCTAATCCATGATGACCTTCCTGCAATGGACAACGACGACATACGAAGGGGGCAGCCAACATGTCATGTGGCTTTTGATGAAGCCACAGCAATTCTTGCCGGAGATGCACTGCTCACCCTGGCTTTTGAGGTGCTTTCATCAACTGAATTTGTTCAAGACAATCATATTCGAAATTGGATGGATGTAATACATACCCTATCAACAGCTGCCGGATATAAGGGAATGATTGAAGGACAGATGCAGGATATGGCCGGCGAAGGCCATTTGCTTTGTTTAGAAGACCTTGAGAACATGCATGCCTTGAAAACAGGTGCTCTGATTGAAGCATCCGTGACGGTTGGTTCAATTTTAGGTAATGGGAACCCTGATCAGATTCAACAGCTTAAAACTTATTCAAAAAATATCGGGCTTGCATTCCAGGTCACCGACGACTTGTTGGATGTTGAAGGTGATCCAAATATTATGGGTAAAGATGCAGGTTCGGATCAAGCACGAAGTAAAAGCACCTTCCCTGCCCTTCTTGGAATAGAGCAATCAAAACAATTCGCAAAAAAACTTGTAAACAATGCCTTGAAAGCACTTGATTATTTTGATAACAAAGCGTATCCGCTCCGGGCTATTGCATATTATATTGTTGATAGAAAAAGATAAGGGATTATACGTTGAGCTTTCTTGAAAAAATTAATTCTCCTGAAGATTTAAAAAAAATTTCTAAAAATGATCTGCCGCTTCTTGCATCGGAAATACGGAAGATTATTATCGACGTGGTATCTAAAAATGGCGGCCATCTTGCACCAAGCTTGGGCGCAGTTGAACTGGCCATTGCCATCCACTATGTCTTTAACGCTCCTGATGATAAAATTATATGGGATGTTGGACATCAGTCTTATGCGCATAAGCTGCTGACGGGAAGAAGAGAACGCTTTCACACCCTGCGTCAATATGATGGAATATGCGGGTTTACACGTATGAGTGAAAGTCCCTATGATGCATTTTCAACCGGCCACAGCAGCACTTCAATCTCTGCAGGACTTGGAATTGCATGTGCCAAGCGTTTGAAAAATGATAATTCAAAGGTTATCGCCGTTATAGGAGACGGCTCCATGACAGCAGGACTTGCCTATGAGGGCCTTAACCAGGCAGGAGACATCAATAAAAATATTCTCGTTATACTTAACGACAACGATATGTCCATTGCACACAATGTGGGTGCTGTATCTTCTTTATTAAGCCGCACTTTTTCAGCAAGATATTTGCAGGATTTTAAAAGGGAAGTGGGAGATTTTCTTAAATCTTTACCGAAATTTGGGGACGATATCTATCAATTTGCAAAACGTTCCAAAGATTCCTTTAAAACCTTTATCACTCCCGGCATGTTGTTCGAAGCTTTTAATTTTGAATATTTTGGTCCTATTAACGGCCATAACCTTGATCATCTCATCGACATTCTTAATAACGTCAAATGTCTAAACGAACCGGTACTTCTCCATGTAACGACGACAAAAGGCAAAGGATACCCACCTTCTGAAAAAAATCCGGTATATTTTCATGGGGTTGGATGCTTTAACGCTGACACTGGAGAAAGCCTAAAAGATGACTGTACGATTCCGACATATACGCATGTCTTTGGACAAACATTGCTCAAATTGGCGTCAAAAGACCCTAGAATCATCGCGGTGACCGCTGCCATGCCCGAAGGAACAGGCCTCTCGGATTTTGCACATGCCTATCCGGAGCGGTTTTTTGATGTGGGAATCGCTGAGCAGCACGCCGTGACTTTTGCAGCAGGATTGGCAACAGAAGGACTCAAACCTGTTGTGGCTATATATTCAACGTTTTTGCAGCGCGCCTATGACCAGATATTACATGATGTGTGTATAGAGGCGATCCCGGTTATTTTTGCCGTGGACCGCGGTGGAATTGTCGGTGAGGATGGAGCGACTCATAATGGTGTTTTTGATTTATCTTATCTCAGAAGCCTACCCAACATGGTAGTCATGGCGCCCAAGGACGAAAATGAGCTTTGCAGAATGCTGACCACAGCCATCGACCATAATGGCCCCATTGCAATTCGATATCCCAGGGGAACTGCTGAGGGCAAAACGTTGGAAAATCAAGATATCCCCCTATCCATCGGAAAAGGGGAAGTGCTTGCAAAAGGAGAGGATGTTGTTATCTTCGCCATCGGTCGGTCCGTTAACGAAGCGCTTTTAGCTCATACGATGCTCAAAGAGCATAATATTTCTGCAACGGTTGTAAATTGTCGTTTTGTAAAACCCCTTGATGTCGATTTAATAGGAACCCTTTCCAGAAAAATTCCGAGAATTATCACCGTTGAAGAGAACGTTCGTCAGGGAGGATTTGGAAGTGCGGTTTTAGAATATCTGGCCGATCAGGAGATAACAGGGTTTCGCTTGAAATGCATCGGAATACCGGACACCTTTGTTGAACATGGAGCTCAGGACTTTCTCAGGTCTAAATACGGTGTTGATGCGTCCGCTATATTCAACGCAGCGAAAAAACTGATGAATGACGCCTGATGCCTGCAAGTAAAAAAAGACTCGATCTGGTTGTGCTGGCAAAAGGGCTTGTTCACAGTCGCCAACGCGCTCAAGCGCTTATCATGGCTGGGAAAGTTCTGGTGAACAATCAGATTGTGGATAAACCCGGAACACCCGTTTTTATAGAGGATGATATTGTTCTTCAAGAAAAAGATCATCCCTATGTCAGCAGAGGTGGGCTTAAACTCGAAAAAGCGCTTCATACCCTGGGAATCGATATCAACGGTTTTGTGTGTCTCGATGTGGGTGCATCCACGGGCGGTTTCACTGACTGTCTCTTACAACATGGAGCAGGCCGTGTTTATGCGGTAGATGTCGGTTATGGACAGCTGGCTTGGAAATTGAGGCAGAATCCTCGAGTTGTTGTTATAGAACGGATGAACATACGGCATTTGCGGTCTGAAACCCTTCCGCAACTCGTAGATCTTGTTACCATAGATGTTTCCTTTATTTCCCTTAAAATAGTTGTCCCCGATGTATTAAAATATATGAAAAAAAGTGCCGGAATCCTGGCATTGATCAAGCCCCAATTTGAGGTAGGTAAAAAAAATGTGGGAAAAGGTGGCGTAGTGCGTGACCCGACTCTTCATACTGAAGTCGTCGAAAATCTATCTGATTTTTTTGTAAAAAAATATCTTTTCTGCGAATGGGTTATCCCCTCTCCCATCTTGGGGCCCAAAGGAAACAGAGAGTTTTTTATGTCATTAAAATTTAAAAGTTAAGCTTGATTTTTTATAAATAAACCTATAAAAATATTTGTTTCATGTATCTAAATCTACACCTTCTAATTTTATCAGAGAGGAGATTAAATGGCCGAAACAATAGAAAGTTTAAGGAACATTGCTTTTGCATCCCACGGCGGTGCGGGTAAAACTTCTCTGGCCGAAACAATGCTTTTCAATGCAGGTGTCATTAACAGAATTGGCCGCGTTGAAGACGGCAACACTGCAATGGATTTTGAGCCGGAAGAACTTAAACGCAACATCAGCTTAAGCAGCGGATTCCATCAATTCAACTGGAAAAAACACATCGTTAGTCTCATTGATACACCTGGTGATCAAAATTTCTTTTCAGACACAAAGAGCTGCATGCAGGCTGCCGACAGTACGGTGATCGTGCTGGATGCCGTAGACGGAGTAAAAGTTCAAACCGAACAGGCATGGGATTTTGCCGAAACATTTAAATTACCATGTATTATTTTTATCAATAAGCTCGATAGAGAACGTGCGGATTTTATGCGCGCTTTCAAAGATGCTGCCGAATGTTTTGAGCCGAAACCGATGATTATACAGATCCCCATAGGATCCGAAGAAAATTTTAACGGCATCATCGATCTGATCAGCATGAAAGCGTATACCTATGATACCAAAGGCAAAGCAAAGAAAGTTGACATTCCCTCTGATATGCAGGATATGGTTTCAGAAGAGCGAGAAGCTCTTGTGGAAAATGTTGTCGAGTCAGATGATGAGCTTCTGGAAAGGTATCTTGAAGGAGAGCCGATGTCAGATGATGAAATAAAGGTCGCTTTAAAAAAAGGTATCCTTTCACGCTCATTTGTTCCTGTTCTTTGTGGGTCGGTCACAAAAAATATCGGTGTCGATCTCTTACAGGATTTTATTATTCATTGCATGCCTTCACCGCTGGACCGAGGCCCCTGGATCGCTGCTGATGCAACGGGAGATGGCGAAATAGAATGCCGCCCCGATCCCGATGCTCCCTTCTCCGGTTTTGTGTTCAAAACTGTTGCCGATCCATTTGCCGGACGTCTTTCAATTTTCAGGATTGTTTCAGGGACACTTGGGGCAGACGGAAATTTCTACAATATTACTAAGGATACAAGTGAAAGATATAACCAGCTTTTAAGGCTTGCCGGAAAAGAACAGAAACAAATTACCAAGGCCGGGCCCGGCGCAATTGTTGCTGTAGCCAAACTCAAAGAGACAACCACCGGTGATACCATTTGCAGTAGCAGCCAAAAGGTTAAATTTAAATGTGCAGATCCCCTTCCGCCCTTGATTTCATTTGCTGTAAAAGCCAAGTCAAAAGGAGATGAAGACAAGATATTCATCTCTTTATCAAAACTATTAGAAGAAGATATGTCCCTACAACTAACACGCAACCCCGAAACAAAACAAATTCTGTTATCCGGCCTTGGACAGGTTCATATTGAAGTCACAACTGAAAAACTAAAAAGGAAATTCAACGTGGAGGTCCAGTTGGACACACCGAAAGTTCCCTATAAAGAAACCATTACCAAAAAAGTCAGGGTTCAGGGAAAACATAAAAAGCAGACCGGGGGACATGGTCAGTTTGGTGACTGTTGGATTCAAGTAGAACCGCTTCCCAGAGGAAAAGGTTTTGAGTTCGAAAACAAAATTGTTGGGGGTGCTATTCCCAGACAGTATATACCGGCTGTTGAAAAAGGTGTCATTGAATCGGCTCAAAAAGGAGTTCTTGCAGGATCCCCGTGTATCGATTTTAAAGTTATCCTCGATGACGGTTCTTTTCATGCGGTAGATTCATCTGAAATGGCATTTAAAATCGCTGGTTCTCTCGCTTTCAAAAAGGCGGCAGCAGACGCCGGCCCTGTTCTTTTGGAACCCATTATGAATGTCTCGGTTATTACTCCGGATGAATACATGGGTGACATCATGGGAGATCTTAACAGTAGACGTGGTCGAGTCCTTGGTGTGGACAGCAAAGGTAAAAATCAGGTGGTTAAAGCACAGGTACCCATGGCTGAATTTTTAACCTATGCACCGGATTTAAATTCAATTACAGGAGGTCGGGGCATATTTACCATGGAATTTTCACATTACGACGAAGTTCCTGCCCAAATCTCCCAAAAAATTGTTGAGGAATTAAACAAAACCAAAGAGTAGTCAATTTTGAAAGTCCGTCATTTCCGCCTCCGTATTTCAGCGGATCTTTGGCGGACTTTCAATCTTAATCTCAGAGACCTTGGTCTCTCCCATGCATTGTTTGCAAGGCGCAAAACCAGACCAAAATGCGTCCCATTTTCTTGTAAAAATGACCCTGTTTCCGTGTTTTATTCTTTTTCCATATGGACATGTTTTTAAATGAAACCGTTTCGACTTTTTACTTCCCCAATATTCTTCGCTCTCCTTCTCACTCCAATTACGCCACATTCCTTGGTGCTTGAACATGGCATCCCTTTGGGCTTTTAACAATACACCATCGTATTTCACATTCGGTCTTCGGTGAAGCACATAAGCATAACCCTTTTCTATCATTTTTTTATTAATAAAAGTACCATCTAATAAAAAAATGTATGCCAACAATCGACCATAACGGTCATTTTTTTCTTTGTCGAATTCCAATCTCACCATTGTTGATCGAAGCAGTGATTGATTGATCTTTTTTGCTGTATATCCAAATGCTTCTGCTTTGTGATGGTCATGGGCGATCTCGGGTGCGTTTATGCCGATATAGCGCACATGCCGACCATCAGTGAGCACAATGGTATCTCCGTCATTTATCCATTTTACCTTGTTCCACTCCTGTACCAATGCGGTTTTGCCGAATAACAAGACCGATAAGAAAATTAGCTGCAAATAGAGGAAATATTTTCGCTTCATTTTTTATTTTTATTAAACGGATGGAAACCAACTTGTGTCCATCCATGAATCCAGAATGAACACAATGGATGAACACTAACTTGTATCTAAACCACAGTGCGCTGCAGCACTTTTATCCAATATTTTCGATAAACCGCCGTAATCCGAAGGAAGATATCCAAGAGACTTCTGCCAGACTTCATCGTCTTCCATACATAAATAAATCGTCACATCAGGAGCATAGTCCCTGATGTATGACACTATCTTTCGATACAGATCGATTCTTAACGGTTTAAAATAACGCATTTTTCCATCAAGGCCGGATATGAATTCCCCGTAAATGATCTTTGATGTTGGAAAACGTTTTTGTATGATCGATTTTAGAGCCGGTACAAAGCGAAACGTGCCAAGGCTGATCCATACAATGTTTTCAGAAGATACATGGGAAAACATCTGATCAATAACACTCGCGTATTCTTCTTCACACCCGTCATAGATTACCAAGGGGTCAAAATGAAAACCGATCGGATATCCCCAGGACTCACATTTTGCGGCAGCACGAAGTCTGGCAGATATAGATGCCGTATGTCGTTCTTCATTTTTGACAATACGGGGCGTATTCAAAGACCATGACACAATGGTTTTGTAATTGTGATAAAGTGTTTTAAGTGTATTTACGTTCACTGTTTTGGTTTTAAGTTCCAATACGGCTCTGGACTGTTTTGAAAATTTAGGTACCAGCAGATCTGAAAGATCCGTCCACTTATCCCAAATCATGCTGTCTGTAAATTCACCGGTTCCGATTCTGGTCAAGGTTTTATTTAAAAAAAGACGGTCCAACTCCATTAGAAGCTGATGGTGATTGACAAAATATTGCAAAAGGGGTGGATGAAAATAGGCTTGCAGAATGCAATATGAACAGTCCATGGTACAAAATGTACCCATATGCAGAATTTGATAGCCGCAGCATGTATATGATCGTGTTCCGGGACATGGTTTAATAAAAGCGCCGTTATTTCGGGTAAGAAATAAGATCGTTTTGCCTTTTTGGATCGGATCATCAGACGATGAAACCGATTTGTAAACCTCTTTTGAACTATGAACCACTGAAACCGGAACATTAGGGATACGCGATCGAATGGAATTTACCAAGGGGGATTGGAATACCTGTTGATCGATATATAGTTTTAAAAGGGACAAGGGAATAATTTTTTAATCTATGAATGTTTTCATTTATTGAATGTAATTAGAAAATTATCTTTTTAATAGATAGTAAAACATATATTATGGGTCAAGCATGAAAACAAATCTTTAAGAACTTTATCAATAATGGGAAAATGCGGGCATTTTTCAAAGGTTTCTTGACACACGGCCGACCCATTGATAATTGTTTGAGTCCACGGTTTCTTAAACAAAACACAATACAAATAGATACAAAACACTTGATGAGCAAGGCATGTTACGGGTTCATCAGGTGTAATATCCTTCAGGAGATCTTAGAAAGCATGTTACTGCGTATACAAAGAAAAGGGAAGAAGGTTTTAATGATTGAAGAAGAACTGCAAGAATATATGTCACTAAAGCTCAACGAACTTGCCGGATTGGTCTCAAATATTACGATAGCCTTAATTATGACCAGCCTGTTGGTTGTTTTCAATTTCTTAAAGGCTGGAGATATGTATATCTATGCTCTCATTCTTATCCCACTTGTAGCACGCTGGTATATTGTTGGTATGGTCAACAAGTGGCTCAGAAAAAAATTTAAGGAACTTTTATACACATAATCATCTGTAATTTTAGACAGCGATTGGTTTTTATTCCATTTACACATTCGAATATGGTAGAAAAGTCCTTGAAGTCGTAGAGGTGACAATAGTGCGTGTTGCCGTTCTTTCAGATATCCACGCAAATATAGACGCTTTTCAGGCGGTTGTTAATGATTTTAAGAACCAGGTCGACCGAATTCTGAATCTTGGGGACATTGTTGGGTATAATGCAAGCCCCAATGAGTGTATCAATCTGGCCAGAGATATTGGAATGCATTCTATTTTTGGCAATCATGATCAAGCCGCATGCAATCTTGCTTTTGCCGAAAATTTCAATATCTTTGCCCGAAATGCCATCCTTTGGACAAGAAAGATTCTCACCCATGAAAATATCCAATTTTTAAACGATTTGGAGAAAAACCATCACTTATCCTTCGGCCTTGCCTGCCATGGTTCCCCTGATGATACGAGTAGTTACATCGCTCTCCCCTTCCAAGCCAGAGCCACGCTAAAGAGGATGAAAAAGGGGATCTGGGGGCAGATAAATGTGTGCATGTTCGGGCATACCCATAAGAGAAAAGTCTGGCGAATGGATGTTCGAGGAAAAGTGGCGCCGGTTGAAATTCCTTTGAATGGAATGATCAGATTAAATGGCGATGAACGTTATCTTTTGAACCCTGGAAGCGTCGGCCAGCCGCGAAACAGAGACCCAAGGTCATCCTATTTTATCTTTGACACCGAAAACAATACCGTGAGCTATAAACTGGTAAAATATAATGTGGCATCAACGATTAAAAAAATAACTAAAGCAAACTTGCCTGAATTTTTAGCAAAAAGACTTTTGGATGGAACATAGACAGATGGTCTAAATATCATTAAAAGGTGATAAAATGACTGAACTGAAAGACTTAGAAAAGCATGGAAGGCTAAAAGACGGCACTGTTGTTCTATTAAGGCCCATGATCAAGACCGACCGAAAAGGATTGGGAGAATTTTTTAGCCGGCTTACCCCTTCGGTGCTCCAGTACGTGCGCAACGATGTCACAGACCCGAAAGTTCTCGACAAATGGTTCGATCAATTGAATTATGATCGTGTGTTTCCGCTTTTGGCCTTTAAAAACGACGAAGTGGTGGCCAATGCAAGTCTTCACCGTGTGTCCTATGGCTGGAGGAAACATCTGGCCAACATCAGGATCGTCGTGGATCCGGAGTTCCATGGAAAAGGGCTGGGAACCCTGATGGTCAACGAACTTGTCGACCTGGCCCAGGAATTTGGAATCGAGAAGCTTATGGTTGAATTTCCTCTGAGGGCTTATGAAGCCCTGACGATGTTCAAGAAGGCAGGATTCAGTCCCAGGGCGGTGATCGAAGGACTCATGAAAGACCGCCACGGCGCAGACTTGGACATTGTCATAATGGTGATGGATGTGGCGGTATATGCCGATAAAGCAAGATAAAGGACTCAAGTAGTATTTGGTTTAATAGAGCGGCAATATCGTTTTTCCGTAATCAGGAATAGAGGCGAGTAACTCTTCCTTGAGTAATTTTGCATTCGGGTATCGCTTTAAAGGTTCTTTTTCAAGGCATTTCATTATGATGCGTTCAACTTCATGATGTAATGCTTTATTGAATTTAGTCGGTGGCGATGGTGGAATCCTCAAAATAATGTCCATAAGTATCTTCTCCACTTCATGGTAGAAAGGGAACATCCCCGTATAAAGCACGTACATAACCACCCCAATAGCCCAGACGTCCGAGGACCTCTGGCTTTTTCCCATAATTTGCTCTGGTGCCATGTAAGGCCTGGAGCCCGTAACAGTGGCGGACATTTCTTTTTCCTTGAGTTCCTTGGCTGCACCGAAGTCCAGGAGTTTTATGGTTCCGTTTGGACTAACCATTATATTTCCGGGCTTTATGTCCCTATGAATGACACTTAGATCGTGGGCATGGGCCACCACATCTGTGAGCTGAATCACGACGGACTCAACCTCTTTTTCCTCGATATCCCGCTCAATCACCTCGTAAAGTGTCTTCCCAACGATAAACTCCTGAATCAGTGCTTTTTTGTTCATTACGTCGATTATCTCGATAATCTTGGGCACACCTTCATGCCCGGCCAGATGTCTTAATATCCGCGCCTCTTTTTCGAACTTGGCGTTTAAATTTTTATGCAGGGGAATTTTGGCAACAAAAATTTCCGGTGGGTCTTTTTTTACATCTTTGACCTTCCAGACCTCGCCAAAGCTCCCGATTCCTAATCTCTCCACCTTTTCATACCGAAGGTTCAGAAGTTTGTCTTCAGTTGACTTAGGATATATATTTCGAAAAAGCCTTTTCCAAAACCCGGGATGATCGCCAGCCTTTTCCGGTGGGGCGCATACGTCTTCTCTTAGCCTTGCATAATCGCCGTCATTTTCCATACGGGCGTACACGCCGACCCTCTTTATAAGTTCTTTGGAATCAATGGGGCAATCGAGAAAATCTGCCGCACCGGCTTTCAATGCCGATGCTGCCAGCTCCTCGGAAAAGTTTTCAAAAATCAAAATCATCGGTTTTCCCGAGTTAAAGTTTTTAATAAACTTCTCAAAGCCAAGATCGAATCGTTTCAGGGACAAAAGAGTCACATCTATTATTTTTTTCTCTGCAACCGTTCGACGGGCTTCTTTCAAATCTATGGCTGTATAGACTCGATAACCGTACTCGTTGAAAATCTTTTTCAGCTTGCCACATCTGGTTTGATCGCTGTCAATCACTAAAACAACTTTTTTTAGTTCATACGGCGCGCGATCCATATGTTATTATCTCCAGAAGATTGGCAGTCAGCTTTTCGTTTGACACACAAACCCTATTTCTCTATACTCCATCTTCACGAAATGCCCATGTTGTGCTTATACCTTTGCATCAACTCAATATAGAAATAGGAGGATTTGTCTTGCCCTTAATGATATTTAATTCAGAAGAAATTCTCTTTTACAGTGTTACCATACTTATCATCGTCACTTTCAGTTCCGGTTTTACACGACTTTTCGCTTTAAGCTTCGCAAATGTAAAGCCTGCCGGAGAAGAAGCCGATTTTGAATTCAATCCCTTCGGCAACTTGGATATTGTGGGGACCATCGTCTTTTTTTTGGGAGGCTTCGGCTGGGGCAAACAAGTAGACGATCAAAAGATCGGCTTCAAGCATCAGAAGCTGGGATGGCTCATTATTTCGCTGGTCGCCCCCTTTGCCAGCCTGACCTTGGCGGTCACTGCTGCTTACATAAAGCAATACTTTTGGACCGACCGGGTTGTCGAGGTCGTACTCCATCTGGGCGCGGCTGTGACCGCTTACCATATACTCCCTATTCCTCCCCTGGCAGGTTCTAGGCTGATCTACCTGGCGTTGCCCGGTCAGAATCAGCGTATATGGAGAATGTACTCAAGGATCGGACCATACATTATCCTGGCTTTCGTAATCGCTGAGCGTTTTTCGGGAATACCGTTTTTAAAAGAGACGGTTGCACCGGTTTTGGACGTTATAACCCGGTTTGTCGAATACCATTGATAATCTCCCAATTCATACCATCCGGAACCAAATAAGTTCATAACCTGAAAAGTCTATGATCTCAGCCAACAAAACGGACAAACCGGCCAAGCATGTAGTTAAACTGTTGCCATTCAATACGAATTAATACGAATTCATCACAATTGTTTGTCATTAAAAAGGCGGAAAGGTATTAGCCCCTTTCCGCCTTTTTCAATTAACGTATTGCTGTTCTAGTCTAACTGATCTTATGCACCTCTCTTTTGGGGCTTTTTGGTAATAAAGGCAAGCGCCACAGCGACTAGAAGAAGGATGCCTCCGACATAGAATGCCATGTCGTACGATCCGGTGACGTCTCTGATTCTTCCTGCCAGCTTGGGCATGAAGGCACCCAGACCCCAGCCGATGAACACGATTCCGTAATTGAAACCCAGGTTCTTGGGCCCATAGAAGTCGGCTGTGTATGAGGGCAGCAGAGCAAGACCGCCGCCGTAAACCCAGTAGGCGATCATACAGGCCGTAAAGGTCATGAAAAGTGATTTGGCCGCAATCATTGCTGGCAGCGCGAATAGACAGAGAGCTGCGACAAACGCATTGAGCATATACGCCTTGTCCCTGCCGATGATGTCCGAGTACTTGCCTGTCCCGACCCGTCCAGCAGCGTTCATGAATCCGCCTGCAGCAACCAGAATAAATCCTTGCGCAAGAAAGGGCTTAACGATCTTAGCGGCGTGGCCGATGATGAGAAGACCGGCCTGAGTGTTCAGACAGAAAAGAATGATCAGGGCATAGCACTGCCATGTCCCCATCATTTCTCCGGTCTTCCAGTCAACCACAGATGCCGCAGCTTTTCTTGTCGCTTCTGTTTCAGGCGGCTGAGGCGCAACATATCCATCTTCAGGCCATGCCAGTACTTGGGCGGCAATACCGATAACGATCAGGTAGGCAATCCCCAGCACCATGAATGACGTAGAAAGAGAATAACTGACAATAAGCCACTTGATGAGTGGAGCTACGTAAAAGGCCGCACCACCGTAACCTGCGACCGTAATGCCGATCATAACACCCACCTGATGGGGTCCGACCCATCTCCGTGTTGCAGGGACCGGAGCGGCATAACCGATGCCCATGGCGATTCCGCCGCCGACGCCAAATCCCCACAGGATTCCGGCGTAGGAATTAGCTGTTGCAGCGATAATCATACCTATACCCATGAAGATGGCAGAGATGGAGCCGGCGACTGTGGGTCCGTATTTATCCTGGATTTTCCCGCCGGGAATCATGAGCAGAGCGAAGATTAAAATACACAATGACGCCGGGTTTGAAGCCTGCTCTGCGGTGAGAGCGCCAACCCAGCCATGAGCCTTCATGTATACGTCGTCTGTGAGATACTTGACCCATACAGACCACGCATACAGGCAGCCCAAGCATAAATTGATGGTCGTACCAGCTAAGATTACAGCCCATGCTCGTCCAGGAAGAGCATCTACTGGTTGGTTATATCCTTTGGCATACTTTGGCATTAATACACCTCCTTAAAGTTAGAAACATGTGGTTAATGACCGGAGTCTTCAAGATACGTATTAGCTGGATTCTATGGCACTTTTTAACTCGTTACGAATTTAATTCATTCGTTTTTTAAAGTTAAGGTGTCATTTTTATTGACCAACACAGCTACCTAGCTAAATGGCTATAAAGCATCCTTAAGATTTCCGGTTTAAAAAAAACCATAGCCACTACAAGAGAGGATTGTTTTGCTGCTCGTTCTGCAATTAATAAAAAAACCAGCATCTTCTCTTCTTATGGCCGATCTGTATTATCACCTCCTTTCCGGTTAATTGTTAAAATAAGCCGCTTTTTCTTTTGTTTTGGCCACTATAAACCAAACCTTTTAATACTGAATCGATCTGTATAGAACCGGTGAGTCTCAATTTGCTGTTTCAGGGCATGTTTCTATCCCTCGGTTAAATATTTCAAATGCAATTTCAAGGGTCGAAGTCAAGAAATCTTTTTTACTGTCAATTAATTTTTTACTTTCTTCCCAGAGAACAACACCTGAAAATAACGCCCACACTATATCGGCCAATGCCACCGGATGCCTGTCGATAAATTCTCCTTTTTCTATACCTTCTTCAAAAACTCTTGCCATGGACCTGAATGAATGTCTGGATAAATCCTTAATGTCCGTAAGCAGATGCGGTGATAAATTCTTTAGCGTTTCGCTGGATTGCAAATGGAACATGTTAATCAGCACCAGCGGATCAAACTCGTAGACTTCATACAGGGCTTCCTTGAGTGCTTTTAATTTTTCTTTTGGCTCGTTATACTTTTCGTTGTGTACATGTTCCAGCCGGATGCTCATATATTGCAAAATTCTGAGCGATAGAGAAGCAAACAACTCTTCTTTATTTTTGAAATAGAGGTAAATCGTACCCGGGCTTAGTTCTGCTTCCTTGGCAATATCTTCCATGGTTGCCTTGTTGAAGCTCTTTTTTGAAAAGACCCTTTTTGCGGCAACCATTATCTGCTGCCGTCTTCTCCCTCTTTCCCGTTCTTTCCTTTCCTTGATACCCATATTTACCTGAACCATATTTATTTAATTAAGCTTTATATAAATGGTGCTTTTTATTTAGTCAAGTAAATATATTTACTTTTTATTGGGATTGAGAAGAATTTTATATGATTCATTGGGTTTAGTGACATAATCCATTGATATTTAATCCAAACTCAGACTGATTTTAACTCATCATGGATTATATGTTTAAGGTATGGGTTTTTTAAAAGAGCGTCAAAAGCAGTTTTAAGACCTTTGAGTTGAGTTGTGTTGTTGAAACTAAGTTGCAAGGTATAGGTTTGACTTTCAAAATTGGTTGGCGGAATCAGTTTAAATCCCCTTTCAAGATTCAATTTTTGATGATATTTTTCATAAGATTTTTCGGTATTAACTACGGTTGGAAATCGCCGCTGTTTTAAATATATTCTTATATTGTGAGTCTTTTGATTTTTATCAAGATTCTCATCCATCAATATTTTTTTCAGATGAGATTCATTTATAACCCGTAGGATAGGCTTGTCCTCGCGCATGGCAATTTCTTTTACCAACGTTAGAATTTCCCTTTGCTTATTGAGGCTCAATTTAAGGCTGTTAAAAAGTTTTATAAAACCTTTTGCATCATCTTCCGGCATTCCAGATAACTCCAAAACTATGGGAAGGGAAATTGTATTGGAAAGAATGCTGTTTTGAAGCGGTACGGGAAGATGACAAATGCCTTTGAGTTTTTTGATCATTGATGGATGTTCAGAGAGACCCAACAACGACAGTTCTTCGGACAGCCTGTTAATATCTTTAAAAAAGTCAGCCATCATTTCAATGGACCTTGACTTTTCTATTAAGTTCAAAGATCTTTGAAAAGCATTATCTGTGATGGCATATCTAATACATTTAAGCCTCATGGTATCCGGATCGAGAACCATCGCTTCAAGTTTAGACCAATTCATGCGTCGGCAGGCTTCAACCCTGCGAAAACCGCATATAATCGTATAAGTTGAATCATTTTTCAATAACAATGGAAGATGCAGTATCCCAACATGGGTTATTGAGTGCATCAAATCATCCACTTGCTTTTCGGTAGTGATACGAAAAGCATCATTGCTGAAATCGATCTGGGACAGATTAACAATTTTTTCTTTAAAGCGCATGGGTCGCTGCGGTGAGTTTCTGAAATGCTTCCAGATATTTATTGCGTGTATTATTAATTACATTTTGTGGCAGGGATGGTGCCGGGGGTTTTTTATCCCAGTTGATGGATAGCAGGTAGTCGCGGAGGTATTGCTTATCAAAACTTTTTTGTGCCCCCCCGGGTTTATAGGATGACCGGGGCCAGAACCTTGAAGAATCCGGTGTCAAAACCTCATCGATCAGGATAAGGTCGTCATCCAAAAGGCCAAACTCGAATTTTGTATCCGCAATGATGATCCCCTTATTATATGCCAGATCGGCACCTTTGTTGTAGATTTCAAGACTGAGTGTTCTGACTTTTTCGGCCAATGGTTTTCCGATTTTTTCTACGGTTTGTTCAAAATCGATATTAACGTCATGAAGACCTGACTCTGCTTTGGTTGACGGTGTAAATACAGGTTCAGGAAGCTTGTCTGATTCTTTCAGATTTTCCGGAAGTTTTATGCCGCAGACATTACCGGATATCTGGTAATCATTCCAACCGGAACCGGATATATAGCCCCTTACAATACACTCAATGGGCAGAGGTTCCGCTTTTTTTACAAGCATGCTCCTTGAACGAAGAATGTCCGAATAAGGTCTGCATATTTCAGGATAATCATCCACATTAGCGGAGATCACATGATTGGGTAAAACCGGCTTCATTATCTCGAACCAAAAAAGGGAGATTTGAGTTAGAATCTTTCCTTTTTCAGGAATCGGGTTTGGCATGACAACATCAAAGGCGGAAATTCGATCTGTGGCCACCATCAAAAGATAATCGCCAAGATCGTATATATCCCGTACTTTACCTCTCTTTATTAGATTTAACGCTTCTAAATTTGTTTCACTTACAGAATGTTCCATCCAATTAAATCCTTTATTCAGATACGGTTCCCAGCTAAAAATTTTATCATATTAAAGATTTATTGTTCCGAAAATACTTTAATATATTTTTTTAGAATTTCAATGGTGGCGTCATCAATTTCGACGAACTCTATTCCCGCTTCAAACTTTTCATCTTTTCCGGGTGTGGAGAAAATAATACTGCCCTTAATATTAACCAGTTCATCTTCAAGGCCAATTGCCAGTTCTACCGTATATTTCGGATCTATTGAAACATGCGTTTCCAGTAGAATTCCGTCTTCACTGACATTTAAGGTTCTTCCCATTCCCTGTGCGACAACACTCTCAGTCGCATCAATGCAACTATAAGATATCAAATTGCGTGCGTCGATCCTTGGATGGTGTCTTCTTTCAACTATTGCCATGTTTTCCCCCAAATTTAGATGGTTTTGCGGGCAATCGATTTGCTTTTGGCTGAAAAATCATTATTCCAGGTTTATTTCTGGCCGGACTTTTTATTAAACTCGCATGTGACCATGGAGGTTACCGATATACAGGTTGAAAGATGATCAATAAAGTTTTTAAATGTGGGCTGAAGCTGATTGTATTCTTGTTGAAACCTGTCCGGTGACATTTTCTTGAACTCGAGGTTCTTCGATCCGAAGACAGACGCGTTAAATGGTTCTTGTCCAAGATCAAGAAATGGCATATTACCAAAAAAATCACCTGGATAAAGACTACCAAGCGGCACATATCCATATTCAGTATGTCGAACAATATGTGCGACCCCTTTGGTTATTTCAAACAAATTCTCTTCACCATCTCCCTGGTTAATCACCTGATTTTTGACGTTTATATAATCTTCCAACCGAATCTTGTTCAAATGGACATCAACGGCCATATCAGTGACCTGTTTCATCCGTTTATCAAGACTTATGGCAAGGTTTCTAAAAGAATTGGACATACGTAAAAAGTCAACTGAAAGGCGACGCGCGTCGAGCACGCCCAGCTGGACATTAGTTACTGCTGAAATTGCCGCACTTCGAACGGTTCCTTCTAGCATTAAGAAAGAAGTAAAACTTCCGATAAATGCGCCTTCACCGATCTTGAGCAACTTTAAGTTGCCTGTTGGAATTTTTTTGACAATTTCTGCAACACCTTCCAAGATGACCCATAACCAGCCACCGTGTTTTCCTTCTGTCACGATCTTGTTGTTTGCACGGAACTCTTCCTCATCAACGATATACGTATAATCGATGAGAGGTCCCTTTATAATGGGCAGTTTGAATGAACTTCCAGGAGATTGTGATTTTTCAGAAAATGACACAGGGCCCAACCTTTCTATTTGACCATCGTCGAGCATGCTTAAAGCGTCAAGGATAATTTGCATGCGACTTTTATTAATAATCTTTTCACAAGAAACGCTTTCGTCTCTGAACTCAAATTCCCCTTCAACCCATCCAAAAAGTGAGTTCAAAGCATCTATCCCGAACAATGATCCTGCCGATGCGTTTATAGGGTTACCTTTGACGAAATATATTTCTCCTTGGGTTTGGGTATATCTACTTGTAATGAAAAGAACACCTGTGCTTGTATTTGAACCGAGGAATTGTAAGATATCACCGAGACTCAGAAAACTAAGATTACCTGCGAGAGCGAAATTTCCCATTTTTAATACTTACTGTCCCAACTTCATTTCTTTTTTTAATGATATTAATGTTAACTTCAAGCATTCCTTTAACGTCGCTCCGACTCCTTGACCCGTGATCGCGCTGGCTGTAAAAGAAGGTACTTTAAGCTGTCTGTTTAAATCCCTTTCCATCTGTTCAACCGCCATAATAGGAAGTCCTTCTCCGGCAAGATCTCTTTTGTTGTGCTGCATGACAAGGGGAATTTTAAAAATGTTGATTCCATATTCTTTTAAATTATATTGTAAATCTTTCAAAGACAGCATGTTTTTTTCACGCCGAACTGCCAGTGAATCGGCGACAAAAATCACGCCGTCAACCCCTTTTAATACAAGTTTTCGGGTGGATCTGTATTGAACCTGACCGGGAACTGTGTAAACTTGAACCCTAACATCAAAACCTTTTATCTCACCGAGTCCCATGGGAAGAAAATCAAAGAAAAGGGTCCGATCACCTTCGGTATCAATAGAAACCATCTCGCCGGTCACTTGTTTTTTATATGCTTTATAAATATGTTCCATATTTGTGGTTTTACCACATCTTCCAGGTCCGTAATATACGATTTTACACTCGATATGTCTTTTCTTAAGATTTAAAATAGCCATATAACACCAGCCCCGTATCATTCATTGGATTTGGACATGTCAAATTATCACAATATGACATTAAATTAATATATTATTAATTTTTCTCGAATTTTTCAAGCCCTTTGTTATCTAATGAACCACAACCTCGATGTCCACGCAAAAATCTCCCCGTAAAGGACCGATTGTGATTTCTTTTACTGCAGAAACTAAGCCTGATCCTTTAAACAAGCCCACGTTAGAATAATATTGGACACCGTGGATCTCAGATCCAACTTTAAAGTTTTCAATCACATCTTTATCTCTGCTCGGAATGAGAAGGCTGACAACCTTTCCCAATTGGAACCTGACTTTAAATTCATATATATGACCTTTTTGAGGGCCGCTTTCCACAGATATACCGATGGAATTGACGTCAAGAACATCCTCGCTTTCGGCTTCAGATTCAACTTCACCCTCAGGTTCAGCTTCACGCTTCTCCAACCCGGCATCCTCTGGTTCGGTAACCGGAACCTGGTCTTTTTCCAAGGATACCGCTATCCTATCCTTATCCACTTGTTCTTTCGTTTTTGGAAGCGTTTGTTCGACGCCTTCAGTTTTCAAGAGACTTTCAAAGAAAATATATATTTTATCCAACTGGTCAGGATGAAATATATCGTCCAGGAGCCAATCCTCATACTGGGATATGGCTTTATCTATTGAATAAAGGGCCATATGACATCTTAAGATATTCTTGGCAGCATCAATACGGGTCGAATCTTTTTTTAGAAGTTCATTAAAGTCTGATATCGCTCTTTTAAACTGACCGAACTTTGCCAATGCCACTGCGCCCTCTATTGCTTTTGCATCTTCATCCACATCGGGTGAAAACGCATACATCTTTTTAATCAGATCTTGTATATTTCCTGAGACTTCAGGTTTCTTTGGTGCCAATTCGATCTTTGAAATATCTTTATTCAAGATATTAATTTTATTAGAAATTCCCTCAAGAAGATTTTGTTTGTTTTTGAGTTGTTCGTTGTTCTGTATGAGTTCGGTTGCATCATTATATTTCGCTATCGCCTCATACAATAACCCCTGAGAATGATAGAGTTCAGCTTCCTTTAACAATGTTTTTATCTTTTTTATAATATTCATATTGAACCCCAAGCCACATTGGTAAAGTTTAAATATTTAGGATATGACCATGAAAGGATATTCTCTCATGAATCGAAGAAAATGAATTATTGATACAATGACATATTATTACATTTTGTTCAATTATTCCATTTAAAAATTTCGAAGAAATTTGTGGTGCCGTGACATGATGAAATAAAAATTTTTTAAATTGTGCGTTTCGAACCACATTCCCTTTATATCATTATAATTTCAAAGGTCTAAAATGGCTGCTCGTATTTCTTATCCTGCCATACACATTATGTCAACAACAAGAAAAATAGATTATCTCATAAATATATTGACAACATTCGATTTTATGTTATCAAAATTATAATTTTGTTCACTTTTGGGTCGTTGTAAACAACGTATTTTTTCCATTTTATCACTTGAAATACGCTGGAAATAACCTTTTTATCGTTCATCAATATATCGAAATACATTAATAAAAAAGGAGAATCATAATGGACAAGAAAGTAACCGTCGTCGGTGCCGGAAATGTCGGTGCCACTGCAGCCCAGCGACTGGCAGAAAAAGAGTTGTGTGATGTCGTGCTGGTGGATATTGTTGAAGGGTTGCCCCAAGGCAAAGCCCTTGATCTGGCTGAGGCTGCACCCATTGAAAAGCACGATGCCCATCCAACAGGAACCAACGATTATGCGCTTTCAGCGAATTCTGACATTGTTATTATCACTGCCGGCATCCCCAGAAAACCGGGCATGAGTCGGGACGATCTTTTAAGCACCAATGCAAAAATCATGAAAAATGTTACCCAAGAGGTGTCGAAACTTTCCCCGAATGCCGTGTTGATTATTGTAAGTAATCCCCTTGATGCCATGTGCCATGTTGCTTATGAAACCAGCGGTTTTCCTAAAAACCGAGTTATCGGCATGGCTGGTGTGCTTGATTCAGCCCGATTCAGGACTTTTATTGCAATGGAACTTAATGTTTCCGTGGAAAATACAACCGCATTTGTTCTTGGCGGACATGGCGATACGATGGTGCCGTTACCTCGTTACTCCACGGTTG
>Ga0210085_1000028_pt1 | contig 66830 bp, 60 predicted proteins | sample China_Galinas_PW_5_FD_184866 | JGI IMG/M metagenome (GOLD analysis project Ga0210085, IMG submission 184866) | Wetland microbial communities from San Francisco Bay, California, USA, that impact long-term carbon sequestration - China_Galinas_PWC_D1... | ecosystem: Environmental > Aquatic > Marine...
TCTGGAGCCCCTGGGTCTTGAGTGTCACGATCATCCTCCGATGATCCCAAACTCCAGACCGCCTTCACGCTCACCTCACGTTGGAATCACGCTCCCCGTTCAGGCTCATTTGTCATTGGAAAAGGCTGGGGGCGGCAGACCCTCGGCTTCCAGGGCGTCCTCGGCCAGGGAGACCATTCGGCGCAGGAGGGTTGTCTTCGTGGCTGCAGCAACGGGTCCCAGCCAGCCCAGCGATTCGGGACTGCCCAGGGCGCCGGCGAGGAATGTCTCTGCTTCGGCGGACATGTCCGCAAGGGTGTCGAGATCCGGCGCGTGGGCCGCCTCTTCCAAGATCTTGAGCAGGGTGGCCCCCTCCGTGAGGGCCAAGCCATCGCGGGAGACCATGCCGAGGAGCCGGGTGTCCGGGTGTCCATCTTGCGTGATTGCCAGGTGGTGTTGCCCCGATTCCAGCATTCGGATCAGGTACTCGCCTGCTTCCAGGCCGGGGGGTGCCACTGGCGGGCACGCGCCCATGATGCGCTCGACCGGCGCGTCCGGCGGCAGCTCCCCGGTCGCCACCCGGTCGCTCAGGGAGCGTAGGGTCAGAAGCCCGATCGGCATTCCTTCGGGCTCGGTGATGATCGCTGCCGAGCCTCGGCGTTGCGCCAACGCCTGTGCCACTTGGCGCACAGGCACGTCCCGCGTGCAGGTGACGGGGCTTCGAAGGTCGGAATCCACCTGGTCCATCCAATCGATGGGGCGTGTGCCGAGAATCGGCTTCTTATCACGCTCTTCCGTGCCCTCCGGCTGCGGAGGGTCCGACACGGAAAAATAGGCAGCGAGGAACCGAGCCGCCCGGCGGTGCCGGCCGACCAGCGCTGTAAAGGAATCGGCCGGCAGGGCGTAGAGGATGACGTCGGTGTCGGTACGCGCCGTGAAACGGTACTCGGGGTTGCCGGAGAAGCACCCGATCCCCAGCAGATCCCCCTCGCCGCGAATGTCTCGTAGTAGCTCTCCGCAATCCGTTTCCCGGACTAGGCGCACGACGCCCTGCTGAATGACGTAGACGAACGCCTTGCGCGCCTGGCCCTGCTGAAAGACGATCTCGTCGCATTCGTGGAACTGCACGCGCCCGCCCCGAGCCAGCTCCAGCAGCTCCGCTTCGTCCATGTCTCGAAATGGGGGGTAGTGGTTGAGAAAATCGGCGACCCGATGTCCGATGCTGGCAGTTTTCATAACCGGGCAAGTATACGCGGAACTGGCCGGCCAGCGTCTCGGGTGAGGATGTACGCATCCCTGCTGGTGTCCATGTGCTTCCTGTTCTGGAAACTGTGCGCTGGTGCTCAGTACCGAGCACCGGGCTATCGCAGAATGTTCTTGCCCGAACCGGTTGGTTGCGAAGCCCTTCGGGAACAATAAAACGAATTCCAGCAATTATAGCGAGGCGACTATGAACATCGATCGAAATCCGGAATATGCTTCGACAGGGTCTGGTCAATCGACCCCCAATTTCAGGCTCTCGGACACGCTCAATGGTTATGAGGTAGAGGAAATCGATATTCACGATCTGGCGAGGTTTCTTTCAGTGGTGAATCCGAGCGGCCAAGTAATCACCGGAAAGTTTCTCGAAACACGTTGATCTGAGAGCTTGTGAAAAAAATCGGACGCCTACTGCGGACGCCCCTGAACGTCTGTGACTGCGTTGCCATACGTGAAAATGACGGTCATTTAGTCCACTAAGATCGCGCCATTTCCACGTACGGCGCCTTGTCTCCGACGTCCGGAGACGTCCTCGCTATGGCGTCCGAATTTTTCACAAGCACTGAGATGGTGGCCGCGGCACCATCGCACCTGTCCGAAGTTCCCGCCTTGCCGAAGATGACGCCTGGAAGGGGGGACGATTTCCGCTATGATGTGTCCGTGCCTGCGTATTCGCAGGAGTTGCACAGCCGCGCCAAGACATGCATCCGGAGTTTTCCCTTTCTCCTGACATCCTCTATCTGAACCACGCGGCCGTCGCCCCTTGGCCGAGGCGGACTCTCGACGCCGTGGCCCGTTTCGCGCAGGCGAATGCGATGCGCGGCGCGGCGGACTACACCGATTGGCTGAAGACCGAGGCGCGGCTGCGGGAGCGGCTGGCCGAGCTGGTCAAGGCACCTTCGCCGGCGGACGTTGCCCTCGCGAAGAACACCTCGGAAGGTCTCTCGATCATCGCTCACGGGCTTGCCTGGGAGCCGGGCGACAACGTACTGGGTATCGCGCAGGAATTCCCTTCCAACCGGATCGTTTGGGAGTCCCTGAGGGATCGGGGTGTCGAGTACCGCCAGCTCGATCTCTATGACTCCACTGCGCCGGAAGCAGATCTGATCTCTTTGTGCGACGAGCGCACGCGCCTGATCGCCGTGAGCTCGGTCCAGTACGCCAAGGGGCTGCGTCTGGACCTTGAGCGACTGGGGGCCTTCTGCCGCAGCCGGGACATCCTCTTTTGTGTGGACGCGATCCAGAGCCTCGGTGTCCTGCCCTTCGACCTCTCCCGGACGAAGGCGGATTTCGTGGTGGCCGACGGGCACAAGTGGATGCTGGGTCCCGAGGGTGTCGCCTTGCTCTACGTCGATCCGCGTCTGCGCCCGTGTCTGCGTCTCTATCAGTACGGCTGGCACATGGTGGCGCATCGCGGGGACTATGACCGTCCGGACTGGACGCCTGCTTCCGACGCCACCCGATTCGAGTGCGGAAGCCCGAACATGCTGGGCATCCATGCTTTGGATGCCAGCCTTTCCCTGTTGTCGGAGACCGGGATCGACCGCATCCGGGACGCCGTTGCCGAGCGGATCGACCGGTTTGTCGAGCTGCTCGACGGGCGAGGGTTCGAGCTCCTGAGCCCCAGGGAGCCGGATCGCCGAGCCGGGATCCTGACCTTTCGCGTGCCCGGGATCGACAGCCAGGTCCTCTATCGGAAGCTGATGGAGAAAGGGGTCGTCTGTGCCCCGCGCGGCGGAGGTATCCGCTTCTCACCCCATTTCTACACGCCGGAAGAAGTCCTGACGCGCGCCATCCGGATCACCGCCAAAGCGGTCGCGAGCGCGGACCCGCGCTGATTCGACAGGAGGTTGGTCGAGACGATGCGGGCAGGCAGTGCCCTCTCAGCGCTTCGGTTGCGGCGAGATCCCCATGTTACTCTCTCGTTTCGATTGAAAGACCGAGACGCAGACGGCATGGGCGTATCCACGAGCGCCGACATCATCCGGGCGTCCGACGCGCGGACCCTGACGGGCCTGCTATTGGAGCGCGCGCACCGCTCGGCGGAGCGGATCGCCTACATCCATTGCGATGCGGCATCCGGACACTGGATCGAATCCAGCTGGCGCAGGACTCTGGAGTGCGCGGGTCGCTGGCAGGCGGCCCTGCGCCGGGAAGGGCTGAGTCCCGGCGATCGGGTCGCCATCCAGATGAGCAACCGCCCGGAGTGGGTCCACTTCGACATGGCTGCCCTGGGCCTGGGACTGGTCACCGTGCCCCTGTACACCAAGGACCGGCCGGAAAATATCTGCCACATTCTGGGCGATGCCGGTGTGCGCCTCCTGTTGCTCCAGAGCGGGGAGCAGCTCGCGTCGTTGGCCCCCATGCTCGCTCGCTTCACCCGGTTGGGGCGGGTCCTGGTGCTGGAGTCATCAGAGCAGGCAAGTGTCGGGCCGCGTTGCTCCCCGGTGGCAGAGTGGATCGCCGGAGCGGAGGGTCAGCTGGTCGACCTGGTCCGGGCCCCCGAGGATCTGGCGACAATCGTCTACACCTCCGGAACACTGGGGCCGCCGAAAGGGGTCATGCTCAGCCACCGCAACCTGCTCTGGAATGCGGAGGCGGCCCTGAACCGCATCCAGGCCTTCCCGGGGGACCGGTTCCTCTCCTTCCTACCCCTGTCGCACGCCCTCGAGCGCACCGGCGGCTACTATCTGCCAATGATGGCGGGGTCGAGCGTGGCCTACGCACGCTCCATACCCCAGCTCGGCGATGATCTGCAGATCCTCCGCCCCACGGTTCTGATCGGGGTTCCGCGCATCTACGAGCGCATCCGCTCCAGGGTCCTCACCGAGTTGGCGGGCAAGCCGGCGCCGACACGCAGGCTGTTCCACCTGGCGTTGGAGGTGGGCTGGCACGCCTTCGAGCACGCCCAGCGGGGCCGTCGCTGGTCGATTGATCTGCTTCTGGCACCGCTGCTGGATCGACTCGTGGGACGCAAGATCCGTCGGGTCATGGGCGGCAGGCTGCGGATTGCCGTGACGGGCGGCGCGCCCATTGCCCCGCAGGTCGCGCGTTTCTTCAACAGCTTGGGCATTCCGCTGGTGCAGGGCTACGGCCTTACCGAGGCGAGTCCTGTCGTAACCGTCAGCCCTCTGGACGACAACATTACGACAAGCGTCGGAATCCCCCTGCCGGGATTAGAGGTCCGCATCGGGGATCAGGAGGAGCTGTTTGTCAGGTCTCCGGGTATCATGCTGGGATATTGGAAACGACCGCAAGAGACGGAAGAGGTCATCGATGCGAAGGGTTGGCTGCACACCGGCGACCAGGCGCGGATGGACGGCAGTCACGTCTACATCACGGGCCGTCTCAAGGAGCTGATCGTGCTGGCGAGCGGCGAGAAGGTGGCGCCGGCGCAGCTGGAGATGGCTATCGCGATGGACGGCCTTTTCTCCCAGGTGCTGATCCTCGGAGAGGGTCGGCCCTATCCGACGGCCCTGGTGGTGCTGGTTGAGGACGCCTACGCGGAGCTTGCGGCGGCGAAAGGTTTGGACCCGGATCCGGATGCGGAGCGCCGAAGTACACGGTTGGAGGCGATCCTGATCGAACGGATCGACAGGCGGCTCGGGACTCTTCCCGGCCACGCCAGGATTCCTCGTCTTGCCGTGGTGGAAGGGCCCTGGACCATCGACGAGGGCTTGCTGACACCGACCCTGAAGCTCATCCGAGGCCGGATTCTGAATCGGTACCGCGAGGAGGTCGAGCGACTCTACGAGGGGCACAGGTGAAAGATCAGGATTTCTACGAAGATTCGGATCCCCGCCACTGGCGGCTGGCCCTGAGGGTCGTGGCCACGCCGGCGGACACCAATTTCTACGGCGACATCTTCGGCGGGTGGCTCTTGTCGCAAGCGGACCTCGCCGGGGGCACGGTAGCCATCCAGGTGGCAAAGGGGCGGGTCTCCACGGTGTCGGTCAACGAGTTTCGGTTTCTCGCACGGGTCCTGGTCGGCGATCTGGTGGATGTTTATGCCCGGCTCGAGCGTGTGGGCACTACCTCGATGACCATCGAGGTGCGTGCCTGGGCGAGGCGGGAGTTCGACCCGCAGAGCCGCGAGCAGGTCGCCCGGGCGACCATCAGCTACGTGGCCATCGGTGAAGACGGACAACCCCGGCCCGTGCCACCCATATCCGAAGAGAGCTGAATCTTCGGTCGGCAACCATCACGACAGCCAAGAGAGGTCGGCGCATGTTCGAGACGACAAAGGTCGGTCGCAGCCTGGACAAGGCGACCTTCAAGACCCAGCAGGCGGCCTTGCGCACCCAGCTGCTGCAGGTGCAGCGCGAGCTGCTGCAAACCGACATCCCGGTGATCATACTCATCTCGGGGGTGGAGGGCGCAGGCAAGGGTGAGGTCGTCAACCGCCTCCACGAATGGCTGGATACCCGCGGCGTGCGGACCTTTGCCTTTTGGGACGAAACGGACGACGAGCGCCAGCGCCCGCGATACTGGCGCTTCTGGAACGCCCTTCCCCCGCGCGGGACCTTGTCCATCCTCTTCGGCGGCTGGTATCAGGCCCCCATCGAGCATCGTTTCCAGGGGTTGTGCAGCGACGCCGAGCTGGACGCCGAGCTCAACCGGATCGTCGACTTCGAGCGCATGCTCATCAGCGACGGTGCCCTGATCGTCAAGTTCTGGTTTCACCTCTCCGAGAAAGATCAAAAGGCACGCCTGAAGACCCTATCGCGCGACGATCGCAGCCGTTGGAAGATGCTGCCGAAGAAGGGGAAGTTCCAGGAGCACTATATCGAGTACGAGCACGTCGCCGAGCGTGTCATACGCCACACGGACAGGGGGGGCTCGCCCTGGTACCTGATCGAGGCGCAAGATCGGCGCTATCGGGATCTCACGGTTGGCAAGACCCTGCTGCACGCCATCAAGGTCCGCCTCGGCCAGCCGCCCGCCGCCGAGCCGCCCGCCACCTCCAGCCAGCTGGAGCTCCCGGACGCAGCCAGTGCCCAAATCACACTGCTGGATCAGCTGGATCTATCTGAGAGCCTCAACCGGGACACCTACAAGTCGGAGCTGCCGGTGCTGCAGGCGGAGCTCAACGAGCTCGCCTGGGCTGCCTACAAGAAGAAGCGCTCGCTCGTGCTGGTGTTCGAGGGAGTCGACGCCGGGGGCAAAGGGGGCGCCATTCGCCGCTTCACGAGCGGCATCGACGCGCGTCTCTATCGCGCGATCCCCGTCGCGGCCCCCACGGACGAGGAGAAGGCCCACCACTACCTATGGCGATTCTGGCGTCATATCCCGCGAGCCGGGTACATCACCATCTACGACCGCTCCTGGTACGGGCGCGTCCTGGTGGAGCGTGTCGAGGGCTTCGCCAGCGACGCCGAGTGGCGCCGCGCCTATGCCGAGATCAACCAGTTCGAGGAACAGCTGGTCGAGAGCGGGACGGTGCTGCTCAAGTTCTGGCTCCAGGTGAGCCAGGAAGAGCAGCTGCGCCGTTTCGAGGACCGGGAGAAGGTGCCCTACAAGCGCTACAAAATCACCGACGAGGACTGGCGCAACCGGGAAAAGTGGCCCGAGTACAAGACCGCAGTCAACGAAATGGTCGCCTACACCAGTACCGAGTTCGCCGCCTGGACCCTGGTCGAGGCGGACGACAAGCCCTATGCGCGGATCAAGGTGCTGCGTACGCTGCGCGACCAGCTGAAGGAGGCGCTGGCACACGAGGTCGACGGCGCCCACGGCTACATATCCTGCGCGGGGAAGCGGTTGAAGGATTGACGCCTCTGCGGGGCCTCACCGGGCATTCCACCAGCGGCGAGTGACGTTTGACCCCGCATCGCCCCAATCTTATACTTCCAACCTTCCCCAAATCCCCGGTAGCTCAGTCGGTAGAGCGGGTGACTGTTAATCACTAGGTCAGAAGTTCGAGTCTTCTCCGGGGAGCCAATTGAAAATCGCCGGTCTGAGTGCGCTCAGCCGGCTTTTTCGTTTCCAGAGAGACCGGATTTCTCGCCAAGGGATCAAACGGTTGTCGGTACCCTGCCGTCAGTCAACTGTCCTTCCAGCTGCAGTTCGATCGTACGCTGCGGTGCAAGAGCCACGACCAGGGCAGCCCCTCAGGAATACTCCTTTGATGTAGCTATACGCCCGATCGAACAGCTCCGTGTCCTGGTGCAGCTTGAGGTGGTCAAGGTCGCCCCATTGGGAGAGTAGGGGCTAACCGGATAGGCATGGTTGTAACCTTGCTCGATCACCAGTCGCACCGCATCCTGCTTGAACTCTCTCGAGTATTTCTTACGTGCTGCCATCGCTCACCTCAGTTTCAGGTTTGTCCCTTAACTGAGGTGTCCGTTGCCATTATCCCACCACACCTATTTCGAGTCCGACCCGCCCGGGTATGGCAAGCGCCAGTTCGGCTATTCTCGCGACAAGCGCTTTGATTGCGTGCAAGTGGTGATTGCCCTGATCGTCACTCCGGAAGGCTTTCCCATCGCCTACGAGGTCATGGCGGGAAACACTGCCGACAACAGCACACTGTCCGATTTCCTGGATCGGATCGAAGAACGGTACGGTAAGGCAGAGCGCATTTGGGTCATGGATCGGGGCATTCCAACCGAGGAAGTGTTGGCGCGGATGCGCTCGGCCGAGACCCCGGTACGCTACCTTGTCGGCACACCGAAGGGCCGCTTGAGCAAGCTGGAGAAAGCCTTCCTCGGCAAACCCTGGGAGCAGGTGCGCGAGCAGGTCCAGGTCAAGCTCCTGGAGCAGGACGAGGAGATCTATGTGGGGGCACTGAGCGAAGGGCGGCGCAACAAAGAAACGGCAATGCGTCGGCGTCGGCTGAAAAAGCTCTGGCGGCGCCTGCACGAGCTACAGCGCCAAATACTCACCCGCGACGAGCTGTTACTGAAGCTCAGGGCGGCCAAGAAAGAGGCCGGGCGCGCCTACGCTTTGGTAACGATCCAGCTTCCTGACCCGGACCAGAAGGTCAGCGCCCAAACCTTCACCTTCGCGCTGCGCAAGGACAAGCTGCGCGTCGTGCGCCGGCGCGAAGGCAGTTACCTGCTGCGCTCCAACCTCGGCGGCGAGGATCCCGCCGCACTGTGTCGCTACTACATTCAGCTTACCGAGATCGAGCAGGCATTCAAGGAGCTCAAAGGCGACATGGCGATCCGACCCATCTACCATCAAATCGACGAGCGCATCGAGGCCCACATCTTCGTGGCCTTCCTCACCTACTGCCTGCAGGTCACCTTGAAGTATCGGTTCAAGGGCCTCACTCCGAGACTGACCCCACGCGCGGCCCTCGAAAAGCTTGCACCAATGCAAATGGTCGATGTGCTGGTTCCGACCACCGATGGTCGCCTCCTAATCCTGCCCCGCTATACCCAACCGGATGCTGATCAGCAGCTGCTCCTGTCCCAACTGAAGCTCACGCTGCCCGATCAACCTCCGCCGCGCATCCAAACACAGACCGCCACAGCTGCCTGACCGAGCCGCTGGCTTGTAGTGCCGACCATTTGAACCCCCCTCTTGGGATATCAATTAGTTACCCTGGCCCATGCCTCTGAGTTGCGGAAGTTGGGTTAAAAGCGGAGCTTCGTTGATTCGACGTCGGTGATGTCACCCCATCGGCGAATGCGTAGAGAATCGACATCCAGGTGTTCCAGCCCGACGTAGCGCTCGACGCCAGACTCGGCTGGGTTGTCGACCCAGTCGTTGATCTGCACCGCCATCTGATCGAAACGATACGCCTTCAGCTTGCTCGTCCGGTCAAGCATCGCCGGTCTCCTCGTTGGCGATATCGTCAAGCATATCCGCCAGCTCATCCGTCTGGGTCCAGAATTCCCGGCCTCCCTCGTCGAACGCGGCCCAGGCTGCCACCATTGTCGTCTGCTCGCCTGCGGCCGTGACCGACTCCTGCTTCTTCACATACAGGGGAATCGACAGGCTCCCATCCTTGGCAAGCACGTCTTCCAGCGGGACGGCCGCTGCGAAGCCGAGCTGGTCGGCGAAGGGCCGGTAGGCATCGAGGATGCCCTGCAGATGCTCCGTCTTGAGGAAACTCAGCGCTCGCTCGCGGGCAATCTCAGCGACGGCGTCGATGAAGAGGATCTTGCCTCGCCGCGGCTCTGGTTTCGTGCTGCGGCAGACGACGACGCCGTCCTCCATCGACGAATTGTAGAAGAGCCTCGGCCCCAGGCCCAGGCCCAGCACGCACTCGACCAGGACCGACTCCACCAGCTTGTGCCGCATCCCGGCCTCCTCGTTGCGGAACAACACCCCGTGCGGAAAGATGATGGCGCAGCGGCCGGTCACCGGGTCCATGCTGCGCAGGATGTGCTGGAAGAAGGCGTAGTCGCCCCGGTCCTGGGGAGGGGCGCCGAGGAAGTTCCGGCCCCAGCTGAACCACCCTTGTCAGTGGCTGCTTTGGTCACATCCATTCGTGAGACTGGGACCAAGTACCACTGCTCCACGCGCACCCTCGCCAACGGCCAGAGCCAGTATTACAAGGTTGCCGTCACACCGGTGATCGTCGAACCGGGACAGGAAACGGTGTTCCCCTTGGCGCCGGAATTCGTCCACCCGCAAGATGGACAGATCAAGCAGCACTGTGAGCTCAATGCCGCTACGCGTTGGCTGCGCCAGTGGGGTGCGCGCATCGCCCCCTGGCGCACGACACTCCTGGGCGATGATCTCTACTGCATCAGCCGTTCTGCGAGCAGGGGCTCGCACACGGCTGTGCGTTCTTGTTCGTCTTTTTGCCGCCCTCCCATCGGCTGCTTTACGAGAGGGTGGCGAACTTTGAACACACCGGCGAGGTCCCCATCTTGGTCAAGACGCGCTGGACCGGCACACAACGTCTTCACCGACACCTATCGCTGGAGCCATGAGCGGCCGCTCGCGACGGGGAGGATACCCTCAGCGTTGGCTGGTGCGAGCTGACCACCACCAATGGCGTAGGCGGTGTCCTCTATCGCAATACCTGGGCCTACTCCGCACCGCTCACCCGTGAGAATGTCATCGCTCTGGTGGCGGCCGGGCGCAGCCGCTGGAAGATCGAAAACGAGAACAACAATACCCTCAAGACCAAGGGGACCATTCCGAGCACAACTACGGCCACGGCAAACAGCATCTCGCCTCCCTGCTGGCCAGCCTGATCCTGTTGGCCTTCCTCGCCCATACCGTGCTCGATCTGCTTGCCTCCCGCTACCCAGCGGTACGCCGCCACCTCCCATCCGGGCAAACCTTCTTCGAACACCTGCGCGCACTCACACAATACCTGCTCTTCGCCTCCTGGGATCACCTCTTCGACTTCATGCTGAAGGCGCTCCAGCCCGCGGAGCCGCCACCCAAGCGCCGCTCACGCGGCAAACAACGCCAATTTTAGAATTGCTGTTCAGTGGAACCGTCCAAGGGTTGTCCCGGGGAACTGTGCTATACTGCTCGGCTCATGCTGAAAGCCAATCCCCTCACGCTGTCCGACCGACTGATGGCCAAAGAAGACATCATCCAAATGGAAGGCACGGTGATCGACACCCTGCCCAATACCATGTTCCGCGTGGAGCTCGAAAACGGACACATGGTTACTGCCCACATCTCGGGCAAGATGCGCAAGCATTACATTCGCATCCTGACAGGGGACAAGGTGACCGTGGAGCTCACCCCTTACGACCTGACAAAGGGGCGTATCACCTATCGAGCCCGCTGATCCGCGGCCTCATTGCCGGCCCGATCCTCGGCTCAGCGAGGCTCGTGTCCGCACCCACCTGGTAGAGCCCAGGTCCCTTCCACCCAAAACGGCAGCCGAGCATCCGAGCGCCCTGCCCTGCCACCTGAAGTCCGTTTCAGCTCAGCGCCCGCTCCCCGTACTCGAAATCCAGATCCCCGTCCTTGACGAAGACTCGAACCGAGCCTCCGTTCGTCAAGCATCCGAAGAGTATCTCGTTTGCCAGAGGTTTTTTTATGTGATTCTGGATGATGCGCGTCATCGGCCGAGCGCCCATCTGCAGGTCATAGCCCTTCTCCGCTAGCCAGGTGCGGGCATCGGCATCCATGCTCAGGGCCACCTTCTTCTCGGCGAGCTGCTGCTCCAGATCGAAGACGAACTTGTCGACGACGCTGGCGATGGTCTCCGCCCCCAGGGCTGCGAACTGGACGACGGCGTCGAGCCGATTGCGGAACTCCGGGGTGAAATAGCGCTTCAATGCCTCCATCCCGTCGCTGGAGTGGTCCTGCTCGGTAAAACCGATGGAACGACGGCTGGTCTCCGTCGCGCCGGCGTTCGTAGTCATCACCAGGACCAGGTTGCGGAAGTCGGCCTTGCGCCCGTTGTTGTCCGTCAGGGTACCATGGTCCATGACCTGCAACAGGAGATTAAAGACGTCCGGGTGGGCCTTCTCGATCTCGTCGAGCAGGAGAACGGCGTGGGGGTGCTTGTTGATCTCTTCCGTAAGAAGCCCACCTTGGTCGAAGCCGACGTAGCCGGGAGGAGCGCCGATGAGACGCGAGACGGTGTGCCGCTCCATGTACTCCGACATATCGAATCGGATCAGCTCCATCCCCAGGACGCGTGCCAGCTGCCGCGTAACCTCCGTCTTACCCACACCCGTGGGCCCCGTGAACAGGAAGGACCCGATGGGCTTCTCTTCGTGCCCCAGGCCGGAGCGGTTCATGCGAATGGCCGATGTGAGGACGTCGATCGCCTCGTCCTGCCCGAACACCACCATCTTGAGGTCCCGATCCAGGTTCTTCAGCGAGTCCGTGTCGGAGAGAGAGACCTTCTTGGGAGGAATACGCGCGATCTTGGAGACGACGTTCTCCACGTCCGAGACGTCGATCCGCTTCTTGCGCTTGTCCTTGGGCCGCAGCTGAAGGTTGGCGCCGGCCTCGTCGATCACATCGATGGCCTTATCCGGAAGGTGCCGGTCGTTGATGTACTTGGCCGAGAGCTCCGCGGCGGCGCGTAGTGCCGGGAGCGTATAACTGACCTGGTGATGCTCTTCGAAACGGGACCTCAGTCCCTTGAGGATCTCGACCGTCTCCTCGACGCTCGGCTCTTCGATGTCGATCTTTTGAAAGCGCCGGGCCAGGGCTCGGTCCTTCTCGAAGACGCCGCGGAATTCCTGATAGGTCGTGGAGCCGATGCAGCGCAGATCACCGGAAGCCAGCACCGGCTTGATGAGGTTCGAAGCATCCATCACCCCCCCCGAGGCCGCACCCGCCCCGATGACGGTGTGGATCTCGTCGATGAAGAGCACGGCATGGGGCTGACGGCGAAGCTGGGCCAGCACCGCCTTCAGGCGCTTCTCGAAGTCGCCTCGGTACTTGGTCCCGGCAACCAGACCGCCCAGGTCCAACGCATAGATGGTGGCATCCTCCAACACCTCCGGGACCTCCCCGTCCACGATCTTCTTGGCGAGCCCCTCGGCGATGGCCGTCTTCCCGACCCCGGCCTCCCCCACTAACAAGGGGTTATTCTTGCGCCGGCGGCACAGGATCTGGATGGTCCGCTCGACCTCAGCCTGACGGCCGATCAGCGGGTCGATCCGCCCGCGCCGTGCCAGATCGTTGAGGTTGGAGGCAAAGCTCTCCAAGGGGCTGGCGCTCTCCTTCTCCTCACCGCGATCCTCTTCCGATTCGCTCTGCTCTTCCCCCTCCCGGCCCTCATCCGGCACCTTCGAGATCCCGTGGGAGATGAAGTTGACGACGTCGAGGCGCGTGATGTTTTGCTGATTGAGCAGGTACACGGCCTGAGAGTCCTGCTCACTGAACAAGGCGACCAGCACGTTGGCACCCGTCACCTCCCTCTTGCCGGCGGATTGGACATGAAAGACGGCCCGCTGCAAAACCCGCTGGAAACCGAGCGTGGGCTGCGTCTCACGCTCGTCCCCCTCCGAGATCAGCGGCGTGGTCTCGTCGATGAACATGGCGATATCACGGCGCAGTTGCTCGGCCTGTACACCACATGCCGCCAGCACCTTGGCCGCCGAGGAGTTGTCCAGCAAGGACAACAGCAGGTGCTCGACGGTCATGTACTCATGGCGCTTCTCGCGCGCCTTCTTGAAGGCCAGATTCAGCGACAACTCGAGCTCTTTGCTTAACATGGTTTCATCGATCCAGAGTTCGCTACGCCTCGACGAGAAACAAACTTCCTGTGCAATCGGGAGGCATTGGTTCTGCCGATATCCTTAAGCCTCCTCCATGGTGCACATCAGCGGGTGCTGATGGCTTCGGGAATAATCGTTGACCTGCATCACCTTCGTCTCTGCAATGTCTCGCGTGAAAGTACCGCAAACGCCGACGCCACGCGTATGGACATGCAGCATGATCTGCGTAGCCCTTTCCCGGTCCATGCGAAAAAATGTCTCGAGCACCAGCACGACAAACTCCATCGGCGTGTAATCATCGTTGAGCAGAAGTACCTTGTACATCGGCGGCCGCTTCAACGCGGGCTTGCTTTCCTGCACCGAGAGTCCGGAGCCCCGATCAGCATCTGGATTCTGTGCACTCATGATCCTTCGGCGCTTCTTTGGAAGAATTAGGACGAGCTGGCCTCACGGCAAGATTGTAACCATTGCGCGGACGATCCACGAGCACCGGGGGCTCGATGGTGCCGGACGGATCCCCTCGACTCCATTGGACAACCAACTTCGTCCTTCGCCCCCCCTTCTTCCACGAGTCGAGGCGGACGCTCATGCAGGAGGCATTCCAATCGCCACCACCAGGCTTTCACCGCCCGCAAACAGACCCATTCGTGGTTTGACCAATGAAATCAGATTACTATACTCTAGCCATTAGGTGCGGATAGGCTGGTCTCGGGCAACCGTGCTAGATAAGAATTCGATAATTGATTGTCTGAGCGGACCCTCAGCCAGTTCCCGGAGGAGTGCAAACAATGATGACCGGTAGTGTGAAATGGTTCAACAACGCAAAGGGATACGGGTTCGTCAAGCCCGACGGACGAGATGAAGACGTCTTCGTCCATTTTTCGGCGATCGACATGGATGGATACAAGACCCTGAAAGAAGGACAAAAGGTCGAGTTCGAGATCAGTCAGGGCCCCAAGGGCCTGCATGCCGCCCGCGTGCATCGGGTGGTCTGACCCATCGAGAACCCTGACGACTGGCGGCGCCCCGAGCCCCTCGGGGCGCCGCCTTTTTCGCGAAGGATGCGCAGCGGTTTTCCGGCTGTCTCACATCTCGGAAATCACTGCCTCTCCAAATCCCGATGAGCTGAGCTTGGTCGCCCCTTCCATGAGCCTTTCCAGATCGTAGGTCACCCTCTTGGCCAGGATGGCCCCCTCGACGCCACGGATAATGAGGTCCGCGGCCTCGACCCAGCCCAGGTGGCGCAGCATCATTTCGGCCGACAGGATGATCGAGCTCGGATTGACCTGATCCTTGCCGGCATACTTCGGCGCGGTGCCATGGGTGGCCTCGAACATGGCGACTCGGTCGGACATGTTGGCGCCCGGGGCCAAGCCGATGCCACCCACCTGTGCGGCCAGCGCATCGGAGATGTAGTCACCGTTCAGATTCAGGGTCGCGATGACATCGTATTCCTTGGGGCGTAACAGAATCTGCTGCAGGAATGCGTCGGCGATCACGTCCTTTACGAGGATCTCGCCGCCCGTCTTGGGATTGGTGAGCCTGCACCAGGGACCGCCGCCGATCTCCGAGGCGCCGAATTCTTCTTTGGCAACCGCATAGCCCCAGGATTTGAAGGCACCCTCCGTGAACTTCATGATGTTGCCCTTGTGCACCAGGGTCACGGAATCCCGATCGTTGTCGATCGCGTACCGGATCGCCTTGCGCACCAACCGCGAGGTACCCTCCGAGGAGACCGGCTTGATGCCGATGCCCGAGGTGCCGGGAAACCGGATCTTGGTAACACCCATCTCCGTCTGCAGAAAATCGATGACCTTGTGCGCCTCCGGGGTACCGGCCTGCCACTCCACACCGGCATAGATGTCTTCGGAGTTCTCTCGAAAGATGACCATATCCGTATGCTCAGGCTCCTTGAGCGGGCTGGGCGTGCCCCGGAAATAGCGGACCGGACGCAGGCAGACGTAAAGATCGAGCACCTGACGCAGGGTAACGTTCAGGGAGCGGAGGCCGCCACCCACCGGCGTGGTCAAGGGCCCTTTGATGGAAACGACGAACTCCCGCACAGCATCCAGGGTCTCTCCAGGGAGCCAGACGTCCTCGCCATAGACGCGCGTGGACTTCTCACCAGCATAGACCTCCATCCACCGGATCCTCCTGCGCTCGCCATACGCCTTTTCGACCGCGGCATCCACCACGCTCTTCATCACCGGGGTGATGTCGATGCCGATGCCGTCGCCCTCGATGTATGGGATGATGGGATTGTCCGGGACTCGAAGGGAATCGTCTTCACCGACGACGATCTTCTCGCCGTCGGCGGGAACCGTTATTTTCTCGTAAGTCATCTCGACTCTTCGCTGCAGCGGAAAAGGCCGCAAGTCTAACACCTCGGGTTTCAACTCGCGCAGCAAGCAAGAGGAAAGCGGTTTTGGCCGCAAAATACCCCCGGATGCATCCCACGGCATCTGCTCGTATCATCCCCGCCTGGATCGCGCACCGCGACGCCCTCATCCAGCCAATTCGCGAAACCGAATCCCATGCCCCCGGATGTGCATCCCTCACACACGAACAGCCACGTCATGGTCGGTCTCTCCGGCGGCGTTGACTCCTCCGTTGCCGCCCTCTTGCTACTTGAGCAGGGGTACCGGGTCGAAGGCCTGTTCATGAAGAACTGGGAAGAGGACGACAGCGCCAACCATTGCGCTGCCATGCAAGACCTCCAGGACGCCAGCGCAGTGGCCGAGCGCCTCGGCATACCCCTGCACAGGGTCAACTTCTCGACCGAGTACTGGGATGAGGTGTTTGCCCATTTTCTCTCGGAGTACCGCGCCGCGCGCACTCCGAACCCGGACATCCTCTGCAACCGAGAGATCAAGTTCGGAGCCTTCCTGGATTTTGCGTTGGCCCTCGGTGCCGAGCGCATCGCCACCGGCCACTACGCGCGCCTTGTCTGCAACTCCGCCGGCTGCCGTCTGAAGCTCGCGGCGGACCACGGCAAAGACCAGACCTATTTCCTTCACCTCCTCGGGCAGAAGCAGCTCCGACACAGCCTGTTCCCTCTCGGCGATCTGGAAAAGAGCCAGGTGCGCGCCCTGGCTCGACACGCTGGCCTACCGACGGCGGAGAAAAAGGACAGCACCGGGATCTGCTTCATCGGAGAACGCCGATTCCGGGACTTCCTCGCCCGTTATCTGCCCGACCGACCCGGACCGATAGAGACCCCCGAGGGCAGAGTGATCGGAGAGCATCGAGGCTTGGCCTACTATACGATCGGCCAGCGACAGGGATTGGGCGTCGGCGGACTGGCAGGAAGAGATGATGCGCCTTGGTTCGTGGCCAGGAAAGAACCCGCGCGGAACGCCCTGATTCTGGTCCAAGGGCACGACAACCCGCAGCTCATGAGCAGGGGCCTCGACGGCAGCGCCCTCCATTGGATCGGCGGCGAGCCGCCCGCGACGTCGCACTTCGACTGCCGCGTTAGGCTACGCCATCGTCAGCCCCTTCAGGATTGCCGGATCACCGACATCCATGGGAGCCGCTGCCGCGTGCGCTTTGCCCAACCCCAGCGCGCTGTGACGCCCGGCCAAGCTGCGGTATTCTACGATGATGACGATTGCCTGGGCGGGACTGTGATCGAGCAGGCTTGGGATTGAGCCCTGCCGGCGAGGATCGCGGCCCATGGCTCGAGACGACCTATGGCATATTCAGAAGAAGACAAGCTGATTGCCCTCTCGGGCATCTATCAGGCGGCGCTCTGCGTGCACCGGATCGCCCGCCAGGGAAGCGTGGACGAGGAAACCATGGCGCCGTGCATCTACAGTCTCTTCCAGACTGACGCCGACAGCGTTCAGGAAGTATACGGAGCCCCGGGCAGCCTGATCCCCGGGGCGAAGGAGCTGCTCGGGCAGCTCACCGGCAAGCAGCCCCGGGGCCTCGAGCCGACCCGCTACGTCATTGGCCTGTTGAAGCTAGAGCAAGTGTTGTCGCGGCGCACCGAGGCGATCGAGGCCATCCAAACGGGCATGGAAGAGGCACGGACCAAGCTCGCGCACTTCCCCATGCTGCACGCCAATATGCTCGCCCGCCTGGCGGACCTTTACAGCCGCACCATCAGTCCGCTGCGACCGCGCATCATGATTCAGGGCAATCCCCCTTACCTGCAGATCCAGGACAATCAGAACCGGATGCGCGCCCTCCTCCTTGCCGGCATCCGGTCCGCCTGGCTATGGCGCCAAGTCGGAGGCAGCCGATGGAAGATCCTCCTCGGACGCAACAAGCTGCTTGCAGCGGCGCGTGAATATCTGCGCCTATCACAAAACTAACGATCAAGATTCGGCGAACGCGCTGATGAGGTAGATATCCCGAATGGAGCTTTCCGACCTGACCGCCATCTCCCCGATAGACGGGCGCTATGGCACCAAGACCGAGGACTTGCGTCCGATCTTCAGCGAGCTTGGCCTGATGAAACATCGGGTGTTGGTGGAGATCCTCTGGCTGCAGGCGCTCGCCGCCCATCCGAACATCCCCGAGGTCCCTGCCCTTTCCGGACACGCGCTCAAGCTCCTGAACGGCATATTCGAGGGCTTTTCGGAAGAAGACGCCCACCGCATAAAAAACATCGAGCGCACCACCAACCATGACGTCAAGGCTGTCGAGTATTTCCTCAAGGAGCGCATCGCCGGCAACGCCGAGCTGGAGGCGGTCAGCGAGCTCATCCATTTCGGCTGCACCTCCGAGGACATCAACAACCTGTCCCATGCCCTGATGTTGCGGGAGGGACTGGGCCAAGTGCTCATCCCCCAGATGGACCTGGTCATAGAGGCCCTGCGCGACCTCGCCCACGATCTGGCGGAAGCTCCCATGCTCTCCCGTACCCACGGCCAGCCCGCCTCCCCCACCACCCTTGGGAAGGAGATGGCCAATGTGGCATATCGACTCGACCGCCAGCGGAATCAAGTAGCGGACATCCGGCTCTTGGGCAAGATCAACGGCGCAGTAGGCAACTACAACGCTCACCTTGCCGCCTATCCGGACATCGACTGGGCGGAGCTTGCCCGCAACTTCGTCGAATCCTTCGGTCTCGACTGGAATCCCTACAGCACTCAGATCGAGCCACACGACTACATGGCCGAGCTGTTCGACAGCATCGCCCGCTTCAATACCATCCTCACCGACCTTTGCCGCGACATCTGGAGCTACATCTCCCTGGGGTATTTCCGCCAAAAGATGCGGGCCGGAGAAGTCGGCTCTTCCACGATGCCGCACAAGGTCAACCCCATCGACTTCGAGAACGCGGAGGGGAACCTGGGCCTGGCTAATGCCATCTTCGGTCATCTTGCTCAGAAGCTACCGATCTCCCGCTGGCAGCGGGATCTGACGGACTCCACCCTGTTGCGAAACCTCGGTGTCGCCTTTGCCCACACCAGCATTGCGCTCCAATCCGCCTTGCGCGGCATTGCGAAGCTCGAATCAGACGAGGAATGTCTTGCGGCCGATCTGGATGCGAACTGGGAAGTATTGGCCGAGCCGGTCCAAACGGTAATGAGGCGCTATGGGATAGAGAGACCCTACGAGAGGCTCAAGGTCCTGACTCGCGGCCATCGGATAACGAGGGAAGATTTGGCACGCTTCATCGACTCCCTGGATATCCCCGAGGACGCCAAGGCTCGCTTGAAGGCGTTGACTCCCGGGACCTACATCGGAAGCGCGCCCGACCAGGCCAAGGCGGTGTGACGAAGCTGCAAAACGAAAGCCGGCCACGGGGCTCGGCCGGCCTTCGCTTCGTTTTGCCCTGCAGAGGGCCCTCGCATTGCAGGACGCGAGGAACCCTCCTTCCTGTTCCCAGTGAGACCTAGTCCTGCCTCGTGAGAACCACGCGCCGCTGCAAGACGGAGTAGGGATCGACGCCGGGAAGCAGGTCACGCTTTCCGTCGCTGACCGGAGGCGCCAGATCCTTGGAGGGATAGCCCTGCGCAATCATGTAGTCGCGAACGGCCTCCGCGCGGCGCATGCCCAAAGCCATGTTGTACGCGTCCGAGCCCTTGGCATCCGTATGGCCGACGACGGTGATGTATTCTTCCTGTGGTGTCGCCTTAACCTGGTCGATGTAGTCGTCGATCTGGGTGATTGCTTCCCTATTGACGACGGTCTGAGGCACCTGGTACTTGTCGAACTCGAAGTTGAGAGTCACAGAGACCTCTTTCGGCACGGGCTTGATACCGCACGGCGGAAGGTCCGTCGGCCCGTCCGGATATGCGCTCTTGTAGCACTCACCGTAGCTATTGGTCCAGAGCTGACCATCGGGGAGCGAGATATCGCCGGACGCGTACCAGTAAGACTCGTCCATCCCGGTTTCAGCAGCAACCGGAGCGGATACGGCGATAGCCAAAGCCACCGCCACCATTGCCCGCTTGGGAGCGAAACTGTTCAAAGCCTCGAACATGATAGTGATTCCTCTAGTTGGGGTTGATTTGAGAAGCGAGTCGAGGTTCAGCAGTTCGGTGCAGCCCACGAACAAGAAATCGCCTGACTAGATGAGAAATTCGATCTCAGCGAAACCGCCCGCTTACGACAGCGTACGAACGTGCCTCCCGAAAATGCAAGGTGTACCCTAAAGTCGTGACGAATTGCCCCTCGACCCATATTCTAGCGTAAAATACAGACAAAAGTGCAACTTTTTTCGAATTTCATACAATTCTGCAACGCGCGAACTTCTACGGAACTTCAACCTACTGAAATATTGATCGAATAACGAGAAATGCCGTACCGCAACGCCTGTAATACTGTATTCTTTCAGCAACATAACAAGGCCGTTTTCTTGCCTGTCAGCCATCCTCGGATTCTGCGCAGATTCCGGGTACCACTCCCCGACATCGCATCGGTCACCCGCCCGCTCCATGATCACGCGTGGACGGAGAAATGAAACGAGACATCGACTCGACGAACCGCGTGCTCGGCAAAACGGCGGGCATTGTCCCCCTGCCGGATCGGACGGCCATTCGTGTCGCAAGCGTACAAATGGCGATGCAAGCCATTCATGAGCTTTGCATCTTCAGTCGGGACCTCGACGCTGGCCTGTATGATAATCCGACTTTCGGGGAGGCCGCTCTGCAGTTGGCCCTGCGCAGCCCGCTCTCGCGCATCGCGATCTTGCTGTTCGACTGGGAGCCGCCTGTACGCAATGGTCATCGCCTACTCGACCTCAGCCGCCAGCTCCCTTCTCGCATCAGGATTCGGCAAGTCCCAACCGAGCACCAAAACCACCTCGCGGGATATCTGATTGCGGATGGAAAGGGCTACGTACTCCGTCCACAGGCGGATGTGCTCGAAGGTCAGGCAGACTTTTTTACGCTGGGGAAAGCACAACACCTGCGAAGCCAATTCGAGAACATCTGGGAACGGTCGGAGACACCTCCCGACCTGATCAGCTTCGGGCGCGGACTATAGACCAACTCGGTGAAAGTTTGTCGGAGCACGACCAGGGTGTGCGTCACTTGCCGGAACGGCAATCCGGGCACAAGGTACGGTACAGCTCCGCGTCCTCGCCCGAAAAACAACAGGCGACAATCTCATCGAAATGGTCGCATTCGGCTTTCATCGCATCCAGGGCAATCCTCGCCGCTGACTCTTTGGGGTAGCCGTACACGCCGGTACTGATGCCGGGGAAGGCGACGGTGCGTGCACCTTTCTCCTTCGCCAAAGCAAGAGAACGCTGGTAGCAGCAGCGCAGTAACTCCGGCTCCCCTCGACCCCCGCCCTTCCATATAGGGCCCACCGTGTGGATTACCCACTTTGCCGGCAACCGGAATCCGGGGGTGATGCGCGCCTCGCCGGTGGGACACCCGCCCAAGACCCGGCAGGCAGCCAAGAGCTCCGGCCCAGCGGCTCGGTGAATGGCGCCATCCACACCACCTCCGCCGAGGAGGGACTCGTTCGCGGCATTGACGATCGCGTCCACCGCGAGCTTGGTGATATCGGCGGTGACGATCACTATGCTTCCCATCGTTGCCTCCTGCCTATACGCAAGTGCATTATCCTATAAATTCATACCGAGGATTCCTCCCTCCGGGATCCCCAACCGGGACCCTGGGTCCCGTAGCGCCAGCTCGCCGGCAACCAAGCATGGACAACCTGCTCGCAATCTTCGCCCTCCTGCTCATCGGCTGGTTCTGGCTCGACAGCCTGCGTGCCCGCGAGATCGCTACGGAAATCTGCCGCACGACCTGTAGGCAACGCGACCTGCAGTTCCTGGATCAGACCGTTGCATTGGACCATCTGCAACTGCAGCGCACCTACACCGGCTTGCGTTGGCGACGCTCGTACCGCTTCGACTTCAGCGAGGAGGGTATCGGCAGACGCAGCGGATACCTCGTGCTGGTCGGCCTGCATCTCGAGACCATCCGCCTGGGGCCACCCGAACAACCGGCGGATTCTCGACTTTGACTCTTCGGCATCGCGGCACGGATGCCGTCTACTTTACGACTTTGAGAGTAGGCCGTACCGGCGGCGGTGGCTCGGGCGGACCGGGCTCTTCGTCGCTGTCTTGCAGATCACCCGTAGCAGGCGCCTCACCGGGGAACAGCATGCCCTGTCCGTTCTCGCTCGCATAGATCCCGAGCACCGAATCCACCGGAATCTGCACCTTCCTGGCCACCCCCCCAAAGCGGGCATCGAAGTCGATGACCTCATTCCCGAGCACGAGCTCATGAACAGCCGTTGGACTGATATTGAGCACGATCTTCCCGTCTTGAACGAACTGTTCCGGTACCATCGCTCGAGGATGGCTCGCGTCCACGAGCAGATAGGGGGTCATCCCATTATCCAGGATCCACTCGAACAGCGCCCGGATCAGGTAGGGACGGTTCGAAGTCATACGAGTCATAGGCGTGGGTCAGGCGATCTCCGCGATCATCTCCCTCTCCGCCTCCGTGAGGCTCTCTTTGAAGGCCGACCATGCAAAGATGCGCCTTGCATAGTCGGACAGGGCCTGCGCCTGCGGCGGCAGCTCGATACCGAGCACCGGAAGGCGCCACAACAGGGGAGCCACACAACAGTCGACGAGGGAAAGCTCGCTGTTCATGAAGAAGGGGGTGGCGGCGAAAACGGGAGAGGTGGCGATCAGGCTCTCCTCGAGCTCCTTGCGGGCCTGAGCGGCCTCATCGTCGGTGCCTTTCAGTATCCGTTCCATCGGCGCGTACCAGTCGCGCTCGACACGGTACATGTACAGTCGCGACGTAGCCCGCGAGACGGGATCGACCGGAAGCAAAGGCGGATGCGGAAACCGCTCATCCAAGTATTCCATGATGATACGCGACTCGTAGAGTCGCAGGTCCCGGTCGACCAATGTGGGCACGGTTCCATAGGGATTGAAGTCCATCACCTCCTCGGGGAGATCCCGGGCATCCACATCGACGATATCGACAGAGATGCCCTTCTCTGCCAATACGATGCGTACCCTGTGACAGTAGGGACATAGGGGGTCGGAAAACAAGGTCATAACGGATCGTCTGGTTGCAGCCACTGCCATCGGTCCTTTTGCTCCAGCGCTCGATTACATGCACCCGGGTGCAACAATGGCCCGAGGAGGATCTCCAGTATAAACGAAGAAGCCCCGTGCGATGCGGGGCTTGGTCTCAAACACCGGTTGCTTGCCAGGTGGCCCTATCGTCCGGCCTAGAAGTATCCAGGCTCAGTGGACGTCCTTCCAGAATTCCTTCTTGAGAGCATAGGCCAAGACGAAAAGCACCCCCAGGAAAAGCAGGACGTAGATTCCGAGGTGCTGGCGCTCGAGCTTCATGGGCTCGCCGGCGTAAGTGAGGAAATTGGTCAAATCACGGACAACTCCGTCGAACGCCTCGGGGCTCAGACTCCCCTTCTCCACGAGCTCGAGGCCCTCGATCGGACCCTTTGCCTCGCCCTCCTCGGGCTTCCCGTGGACCGCCTTCTGCATCCCTTGCAGATCCGCAACGACATCCGGCATCCCCACGTTCGGGAACACGGTATTGTTCACGCCAAAAGGCCGTTTATCGTCTATGTAGAAGCTCTTGAGATACGTGAAGACCCAGTCGGGACTGCGTCGACGGGTAACCAGCGTGAGATCCGGAACAGGTACGCCGAACCACTTCTCGGTGTCGCTTGGACGCATAGCGCTCACCATCGGGTCGCCCAGCTTGGCGTCGTTGAAGATGAAGTCCCTGTGCAGTTGGGCATCGCTCAGCCCCAGATCCTCGCCCATCCGGTTGTAACGCAGATATGCGAGCGAGTGGCAGCCCATGCAATAGTTGACGAAGTACCCGGCACCACGCTGCAGGGACTCCTTGTCTGCAAGATCGATTCCAGCATGCTCCAAGTGCGCCTCACCGCCGGAAGCGAGCACGAAGGTGGGCATGAGAAGGAAGAAGGACGCGATGATTGACCTTTTCATTTCGTCACCCTCTCCGGAACCGGCTTGGTCTTGTCCAGCTTGCTGTAGACGGGCATCAACAGGAAAAACAGGAAATAAATCAACGTAAAAACCCGCGCCAGAATCGTCTTCGTGGGCGTCGCCGGCTCCAGGCCCAACCAGGCCAGGACGATGAAAGAGATGGCGAACAGGGCGATGGCGACCTTGGAGAGCGTCCCCTTGTACCGGATCGACTTGACAGGGCTGCGATCGAGCCAGGGCAGGAAGAACATGATGAGGATAGCCGCGAACATTACCACCACACCCGGGAATTGGGAGTTGAACATGGGCGGAATCGCACGCAGCATCGCGTAGAAGGGAGTGAAATACCAGACAGGGGCGATGTGTGGCGGCGTCTGCAGGGGATTGGCCGGCTGGAAGTTCGGCGCCTCCAGAAACAGACCGCCTAAATTGGGCCAGAAGAAGACCACGGCCGCGAACAAGATCAAAAATCCGATCACGCCTGCAATGTCCTTGACCGTGTAATAGGGGTGGAAGGGAATTCCGTCCGCCGGCGCCGTCTTACTCCAACGGTTGCCCTTGGGCCCCTTCTTGATCTCGATCCCGTCCGGGTTGTTGGAGCCCACCTTGTGCAGGGCGACGATGTGGAGGAAGACGAGACCCGCCAGCAGGAAGGGCACGAGGAAATGGAAGGCGAAGAAACGGTTCAGGGTCACATCCGAGACCACGTAATCCCCGCGGACCCAGACAGAGAGATCGTCACCCACCACCGGCACCGTCGAGAACAGGTTGACGATGACCTGGGCGCCCCAGTAGGACATCTGTCCCCAGGGCAGGAGATAGCCGAAGAAGGCGGTTGCCATCATCGCCAAGTAGATAACGAGCCCGATGATCCACAGCAGCTCGCGCGGCTTGCGGTAGGAACCGTACAGCAAGGCGCGGAACATGTGGAGATAGACGAGGATGAAGAAGGCGGACGCACCCGTGGAGTGCATGTAGCGAAGGAGCCAGCCCCAGCTCACGTCGCGCATGATGTACTCGACGGAGGCGAAGGCCTCGGTTGCCGACGGCTTGTAGTTCATGGCAAGCCAGACGCCGGTGACGATCTGCAGGACCAGAACCAACAGGGCCAAGGAGCCCATGAAGTACCAGAAGTTGAAATTCTTGGGCGCGTAGTACTCGGACAGATGCTCCTTCCACACCTTGGTCAGCGGGAAGCGGTCGTCGATCCAACCGAGGAAACCGGAGCTCCCGCTTCCGTCTGAAGGGGTACTGTTCGAAGGGATGCTCATCAGGCTTTTCCTCCGTCTTCGCCGATCCGGATCAGGGTGTCGGAAAGATAGCTGTACTTGGGGATCACCATATTGGTCGGCGCCGGAGAGCCCTGGAAGACCCGGGCGGCCAGATCGTAGCGGGAGCCATGGCAGGGACAAAAGAAGCCCCCCTTCCAGTCCGGCCCCAGATCCGGGGGGGCGACCTCCGGACGATAGGTCGGGGAGCAACCGAGATGGGTGCAGATACCGACGGCGACCAAGTACTCGGGCTTGATCGATCGTGTGGCATTTTTGCAATATTCGGGCTGAATGGAGGCATCCGAATTCGGGTCCACCAGCTGGGGGTCCAGGCCCGGAAGGGCGGCCAGCATCTCCTTGGTGCGGTTCACCACCCAGACCGGCTTGCCGCGCCACTTGACGCGCAGAATGGCACCCGGCTCCAGCTTGCTGATGTCCGCTTCTACCGGTGCACCGGCGGCGCGGGCCCTGGCGCTCGGATTCAGAGAAGCGATGAAGGGAACGGCCACATAGCCGATGCCGACGGCACCCACCACGCCGGTAGCGGCGATAAGGACGCGCCGCCTCTTGTTATCCACGCCTTGTGCGCTCATTTCTCTGACGACCCCCGGTACGCTCTGCAGGTTGCGCTTCCAGAGTGGACAGCCATCCCGATCAGGAAGGTGAAAATCAGAATATGCGAATCATCTGAAAGCCGACGTCGCATTCTCCCCGATGTTCCGCCGACCGGTCAAGGTACTCCTGGGTCACCATGGGGTATTCGCGAGTCCATATTCGCCGAGGAAATGGCGGCAAGAAGGCAGCTCGCCTCCCACCCTCATCCTCATGCCCCCTCGTCCTCATGCAGGGTTGTCGAGATCGAAAAATCGATGCTCGAGCCCGAAGCGCTCGGCGACATGCGCCCCGAGGGCCTGCACACCGTAACGCTCTGTCGCATCATGCCCCGCTGCGAAGTAGCTCAAGCCAAGCTCACGTGCCTGATGCGTCGTTTGCTCGGAGATCTCTCCACTGAGAAAGGCGTCCACGCCGAGGCCGGCCGCTTCCAGGATATATCCTTGCCCCGCCCCGGTGCACCAGGCCAGAGTTTCGACCGAGCGTTCATGCCCCCTGATGACGAGCGGCTCGCGTCCGAGGAGCTGCGCGATCAATTCCGCAAAATCACCGGCCGGCATGGGCCGAGGCAACCGCCCCTGCCACAGGAGTCCCGGTCCACCCCCCGCCGGACGTGCGTCGAGGATACCCAGCACCTGCGCCAATTGTCGGTTGTTGCCGAGCTCCGGATGAGCATCCAAAGGCAGATGGAAGGTCAGAAGACTCATGCCGGCCCGCATCAGGCCCCGGACGCGCCTTCCCTTCATGCCAACCAGGCAAGGGGACTCGCCCTTCCAGAAATAGCCGTGATGGACCAGAATGGCATCGGCCCCGAGGTCGGTGGCTGCACCGATCAACGCCTGGCTCGCGGTGACGCCGCTGACGAGGCACCGAATCGGACGATCGCCTTCTACCTGAAGCCCGTTGGGACAAGCGTCTTGGAAGTCGGCGCAGGACAGCAAGTCATCGCAAAAATTACACAGCACCTCGATCCCTACCATGTGTCCTCCCCCCACAGTTTCGGATTGACGACCTTTGGATGCCTAATCTTGAAGATGGGAAAGGATACTACAGGCCACATCGCCCCCGTGCCCCTGCCGCTCGTGTGACAGGTATCGCAGGATGGTTGAGTTACCCGGATGAAGACAGGATTCCGTTGGCACTGGGTATTGTTGTCCTTCGTAGCCGGCGCCGGCACCGTATTGGTCACCCTTTGGGCCCTGTGGCAGACCCCTTCCAACGGCAGGTTGCCGTCACCGAGCACCCGTAGCCGCACCCCATCGAGCCCCACTTCGTATGCAGACGCAGTGGCCCTCGCCGAGCCGGCAGTCGTCAACATCTTCGCCAGGGGCGTGCGCGCGGATCCCCAACGCCCCACCTTTCGTGACTTCTCTCTTCCCTTTCCACAGCACGGCCCGGCTGCCAGCCTCGGCTCCGGGGTCATCCTGTCCCGGGACGGGCTGGTACTTACGAACCGACACATCGTAGAGGATGCCGTCTCCATACGGGTGGTGCTCGCCGACGGACCAGTCCTGGGCGCCAAAGTGCTCGGCTCGGACCCCGAGACCGATATTGCCGTTCTCGAGGCGCGCGCCACGAACCTCCCCGTCATTCCCATCGGACGGATGGAGGACCTGCGAATCGGCGATCTGGTCCTCGCGATCGGAAACCCCTTCGGTATCGGTCAGTCCGTGACCATGGGCATCGTCGGAGCGACCGGCCGCAACCAACTGGGGATCAGCAACATCGAGAATTTCATTCAGACCGATGCGGCCATCAACCCCGGCAACTCCGGTGGTGCCTTGATCAACGCGCGCGGCGAGCTCGTCGGAATCAACACGGCCATCTTCTCCCAGAGCGGCGGCTCCGAAGGGATCGGGTTCGCCATCCCCGTGGACCTCGCCACCCAGGTCATGCAGCAAATCCTGACCAAGGGTCGTGTCGCGCGCGGTTGGATCGGTATCCTGGGGCGAGACGTCTCCCCACGGCTCACAGAATCCTTCGGACTACGGACGCACAGCGGCGTCCTGGTTTCATCGACCGCAGAGAAGAGTCCCGCCGAGCACGCGGGGCTTCGCCCGGGCGACGTGGTAACCAGAGTCGACGGAAAGGCCGTCACCACCACCCACGAGCTGTTCCAAGCCGTAGCCGCAGCCGGGCCCGGATCGACAATCGAGCTCGAGGTCTGGCGGGGAAGCGAGCGCATACGGACTCGAACGACCACCATCGAGCCACCAACGGGCAAAGCGGAGTAACACAGAGGGGCTGTAGCCAGAAGGTCTGAGCCGCTACAGCAGCTTCACCAATGCCGCGAGGATTCCGACCGCTGCCACGAGCATACTGCCCAGGCGAAGAGTCAACCGATAGGTCAGCCGCTCTTCCAGCTCTCTGAGGTCGCGCTTGGTCGCCAACTGCTCATCGATCAGGGAAGAAAGCACCTCCGCCTGCTCCTCGGAAAACCCGACCGCCTCGAGCTTCCTCTTATGTACGCGCGTGTAGCGAAGATCAGAGCCGACATGACGCAACCTCGATTTGCACTCCCCTATTTATAGGCTGCGCGCAGGACGCGCAACAAAAAACGGGGCCCGAAGGCCCCGTTTTTCCACGAGGGACTGAGTCGAGGCTCAGAACTTGTGGATCAAGCCGAGCGAGAAGCCGCTCCAGTCGGAGCTCTTCTGGTCGGAGTCGGTGGACGTGTACAGGGCGTAGGCCGTGGTCCGCTTGCTGAAGTTGTGGTCGAAGCCGATAGCCCAAGAATCGTAGTCCCGGTTGTTCAGGTAGCCCAGGTCGGACACCGGATCATCAATGGCTGAGATAACCGCCGAGCTGCAGATCCCCGAATAGGGAAGGCCCACGCAGCTGTCGGGACTGTTCTGGCCATACATGCCCTTGATGGTCTCGTTGCCGAAGCTGTAGGCCGCCTGGACCTGCCAGATATCCATATCCGAATCCTGGGGCGCACCCAGCACATTAGAGTGATTTTCGTAGATACCCGTAAGGGTGAAGCCGTTCCAATCGAGCAGGCCCAATCCGATCTTCCAATAGCTCCAATTGTCGGCGTGGCCGTAGTTCGGGATACCCAGATAGTTCGACCGCAGAACGCCGTCGTTGTCGTACGACTCGGAGTTCAGGGCGGAGTCGAAGTTCTGGTCGCCCAAGACCTCGTAGGACGCCGAGGCGAAGAACGGGCCGTTGCTGTAGATGCCGGCGACCGACCAGGAGTTGGCGAGGCCGTCCGGCGAATTGCCCGCGTCGCCGTAACCGAACGGGGTCGCACCGCCGGCAGGGATCACGGCGCCGGCGAACTGGAAGCCGGCGAAGCTCGGCGAGATGTAGGCGACGGTGTTGTCGGCGCGCACATCCGCAAAGCCCAGGGTCGAATTGTAGTCCGCCAGGGTGTCGGAGAAGAGGTCCAGCTTTGCGGTGGCGATCTTCTCCGGCGTGTCGTGACGGCCCACCAGCAAGGTGCCCCAGTCGCCGGCCAGGCCGACGAAGCTGTTGCGCATCTTGACCGCGTCGTTAGAGCCATTATGCAATTCGCCATCGGCGATATAGCCGTCCTTATCCGCCAGGGCCACCTGGAGCTCCACCTGATAGATGGCCTTGAGGCCGCCGCCCAGATCCTCGGAGCCCTTGACGCCGATGCGGTTGTTGCGGGCGTTGGCGTTCAGATCCCAGCCCTTGTAGTCCTGGGCTGCCGGCACCACGGTGCCGTCAGGTAGAAGCCCATTTTTGATGCTCTCCCCCTTAGAAAGGGCGGTACCGTTGCTATACCACGTCCCGTCTGCCCAATTGTAGTTGGGGGCCTGATTCAGGAACAGGTACCCGGTCTGCGGAGCCTTCCAGTCGACGCCGCTACCACCTGGCACCCGCTGGACACCTGTAGGGATGATGTCGCCGTCATCGGTCGTCTTAGTGCTAACGAAAATGTTCTCGGGAAGGAGCGGGACATTCGGGACCTTCGTGTAGGGTATGGAGCCAGGACCGTAGAGGTCGGCATTCTGCTCCACATCCACATAGTCTATGGAGTTGTTCAACTTACCATAGATGGTCGCTTCCGCAAACGCGGCCGCCGGGGCGGCCATGGCGGCCGAGACCGCCAAGGTGATGAGCTTCTTTTTCATCATTTTCTCCACTGTTGCTGATTTTCCGAAAGTCTTGAAATACCAATGTGTCTTAACGTGTTGCGGGCTAAATATTAGGCCGGCAACAAGCATTGTGCAACAGTTTTTTTCAAAAAAGACACATATTATCAGTGTGTTGCTATTTCGTTACAATAATACTTCCTTTCGCCGTACGCCCCAGAACCGAAAAAAGGCTCGTGGAAGGAGCAAACATCCAAGCCATCTCGATCAATGCTCGGACGGGGCGCAAGGGCGGACACGGCGGTCCTCGGAGGACGCTGATGGTCTTTTTGTGGCGGGAAGGAAACGCCGCTTCCGGACGGACGCCGGAGCGGAATCCGCAGCTCAGCGGAAGAAGGTTGCGATCACCTGCGGGATCGCTCACTCGAGGCCGAGATCCCTCGGTTCGCCCCTATGCAGGATGGTCGAAACTTACTCTCTCGCGAAGCAAGCAAAAAAAACGGGGCCCGAAGGCCCCGTTTTTCCTGAGTGACTGAGCCGATACTCAGAACTTGTGGACCAAGCCGAGCGAGAAGCCGCTCCAGTCGGAGCTCTTCTGATCGGAGTCGGTCGCGGTGTACAGGGCGTAAGCCTTCGTCCGCTTGCTGAAGTTGTGGTCGAAGCCGATGGCCCAAGAATCGTAGTCCCGGTTGTTCAGATAGGCTAGGTCGGACACCGGCACGCCAATCTCCGAGGTAATCGCCGAGCTGCAGATGCCAGAATAGGTCAAACCCACACAGCTGTCGGGACTGTTCTGACCGTACATGCCCTTGATGGTCTCGTTGCCGAAGCTGTAGGCCGCCTGGACCTGCCAGATATCCATATCCGAATCCTGGGGCGCTCCCAGCACGTTGGAGTGATTTTCGTAGATACCCGTGAGTGTGAAGCCATTCCAGTCGAGCAGACCCAATCCGATCTTCCAGTAGCTCCAGTTGTCGGCGTGGCCGTAGTTCGGGATACCCAGATAGTTCGACCGCAGAATTCCGTCGCTGTCGAGCGACTCGGAGTTCAGGGCGGAGTCGAAGTTCTGGTCGCCCAAGACCTCGTAGGACGCGGAGGCGAAGAACGGGCCATTGCTGTAGATACCGGCGACCGACCAGGAGTTGGCGAGGCCGTCCGGCGAATTGCCCGCGTCGCCGTAACCGAACGGAGTCGCACCACCGGCAGGGATCACGGCACCGGCGAACTGGAAGCCGGCGAAGCTCGGCGAGATGTAGGTGACGGTGTTGTCGGCACGCACATCCGCGAAGCCCAGGGTTGAGTTGTAGTCCGCCAGGGTGTCTTTGAAGAGATCCAGCTTGGCGGTGGCGATCTTCTCCGGCGTGTCGTGACGGCCTACCAGAAAGGTGCCCCAGTCGCCGGCCAGGCCGACGAAGCTGTTGCGCATCTTGACCGCGTCGTTAGAGCCATCATGCAATTCGCCGTCGGCGATGTAGCCGTTCTTGTCCGCCAGAGCCACCTCGAACTCCACCTGATAGATGGCCTTGAGGCCGCCGCCCAGATCCTCGGAGCCCTTGACGCCGATGCGGTTTTTGCGGGGGTTGGCGTTCAGGTCCCAGCCCTTGTAGTCCTGGGCTGCCTTCACCAAGGTGCCGTTAGGCAGAACTCCATTTACGATCCGCTCCCCCTTGATGAGAGGCGTGCCGGGATTTACTTCTCCCCCCGCCTCTTTGCTAAAGTAGGGGACATCGCCATTGATGTACAGATACCCGTTCGCCGGGGCCGTCCAATCAACGCCGTCACCGCCGGGCACCCGCTCGATGCCCACGGGAACGTTCTCCCCATCAACGAGCCCATAGCTGACGAAAATGTTGTCGGGCAGAGTCGGGACATTCGGGACAGCCGTGTAGGGTATGGAGCCCGGGCCAAAGAGCTGGGCGTTCTGCTCCACATCCACATAGTCGATGGAGTTGTTCAGTACGCCATAGATGGTCGCTTCCGCAAACGCGGCCGCGGGGGCGGCCATGGCGGCCGAGACCGCTAAGGTGATGAGCTTCTTGTTCATCCTGTTCTCCGCTGTTGTTGAATTGCCAAAAATCTGCATAAACCAAACGCCGTTGCGTCTTGCGGATTCAATAATAGTCCAACACGCAACATCACGCAACAACTTTTTCGAAAAAGATACATAAAGTTTTAATGTTGTATTTACAGCACAGAATCAACGCCTTTCGCTGCACTCTTCCGGAATCGATGGGGATGCACAAGGGGGAAACCAGCAATCAAGGCACCTCGAGCGCCCCCTGGCATGGGCGCTAGGGCGAGCACGGGGGTCGTCGGGGGACGACTACTGCATTCTTGTTGCGGGAAAAGTACACCCGCTTCCGGACGGACACCGGAGCGGTATCCGCGTCTCAGCGGAAAAAGGCCGCAATTTCCTGTAGGATCTCTTCGGCCTTGGCGCGCGGATCGGCGGCATCCCGGATCGGACGCCCCACGACGATGAAATCGGCACCCATCTCGAATGCCTGGGTCGGTGTGACGACGCGTTTCTGGTCGTCCTGCGGACGATTCTCCACGGGGCGGATTCCGGGCACGACGACCATGAGCCGATCGCCGAGGTCCCTGCGCAAGGCCTGTGCCTCCAGTCCGGACGAAACCACGCCGTCGCAACCGATCTCGAGCGCCCTCCTGGCGCGGGAAAGCACGAGCTCTTGCACATCGCACTCGAAGCCGAGATCCTTCAGGTCGCCCCTGTCGAGACTGGTCAAGACCGTGACGGCAAGGATCTTGAGCTCGCCCTTCTCCGCGGCGGCAGCCCGCAGCATGGAGTCGTTGCCGTGAACCGTCGTGAAATCCACGCCCCGACCTCCGAGCCTGCGCACTGCCCGGGCCACGGTCTCCGGCACATCGAAGAGCTTCAGGTCGCAGAAGACCCGCTTCCCCCGCCCGGCCAGCCAGTCGACGAGCTCAAAGTAGCCCCCGGACATGAACAGTTCCAGACCGACCTTGTAGAAATTGACCGAATCTCCGAGCAATACCACAAGCTCCTTGGCACGCTCGATATCGGGCACATCGAGCGCCAGGATCAGGCGGTCTCTGACGGGAATCGACTTTTCCGAGCCCTGTTCCGGCATATTCTCCCCTTCTGAAAATCAGCGAGCTCGATGTGGCAGTTCAGCCAATCGAGGTGGGAACATCGCTCACCCGCCATGGCGCTGTCAAGATCGGCCTTGCTTGATCCGGAGCTCACAATGGAGAGTATAGTTAGAGCCTATGCGGTTGGATTTCCAATTCTTCGCGCTAGTCCAGGTCCGGGAGTCGGCGGAGACCGCCGAGCGGCTGCCCGACTTTCTGCACCAGGCCCCCGCCGTCTGCCCCGGATGATCCGCCTGCCCTTCGGCCGCTCACCCATCTTCGTCTGCGGATCCGAGCCGTTGTGCGCCCAGGTCGTTGCCGGGTTGAGCGCCGACGGTCGGCCGGTGAGGCTGATTACGCCCGACCAGCTTGCGTCCCTGAGACCCGGGGCCATCGGGACCTTGATCCTGGCCGACCCACCTGCCCCGGACGACCTGATCGGTGCCTTCCTTGCGCGTTGCGGACACAGCCGCGCGCGGCTGATCCTGATGCACCGCAAGGATCCTCCGCCCCCGCTCCCCGAGCCGGACCCCGGCATGCGGGTGCGTCTGGAGACATTCGCCGTCGAGAACCGTGCCGCGCGCGCCTTGCTCGCCCGCTGGCCTCTGCATGCGGGCATGGATCCACTGTTCGGGCAGGGACCGCACCTGCTGATCGCGGGATTCGCGGCTCCCACGGAGGCCTTTCTGGTCCAGGCCCTGCGGCTGATCCAGTACGGCGAGGCGCGGCCCACGGTCAGCATCCTGTGCGATGACCCGGCATCCCTTTCCGCGGGCTTCCACACCGCCTACCCCCAGGCCGCTCAGGTGGCGGAGCTGAGATTCGCGCCCCTGGCGTCTCCCGCGTCGGCCTTGGAGGGCACGCCCCCCGTGACCCTGGGGCTGGTCAGCCTCGGGGATATGGACGAATCGGCCCTGGCCTCTGCCCGGACGCTCGTCCGGACCATCGCCGAGGTGCAGGGGGTCTCTCCGCCGATCCTGCTGGAGATCGGTGACAGCGAGCCGACGGGCGACGTCGGGGATTGGGACGGCCAGCTCGTCCCCGTCTCCCATGTCCGCGAGGCCTGCCGGCCCGGCGTGCTGCTCGACGGCATCGGCGACGAAGTCGCCCTCAGCATTCACGAGCACTATTGCGACAGCATCGCCGCGCAGGGCCGCGACCCGTCCGCCGAGGCGGCCGGTCAGCCCTGGTCGAAGCTGGCGACCTCCTACCGGCAGGCCAACCGGCACCAGGCGGACCATCTCTGGGCCAAGCTCGCGGTCACGGACTGCCGGGCGGTCCCGGAGGAGATGGTCGAGTCCTTCGCCTTCACCCCGCTCGAAGTCGAGCGGCTCTCCATCATCGAGCACCAGCGTTGGGCCGCTGACCGCTACCTGGACGGGTGGAGCTACGCACCGGTGCGGGACAACACTCGCCGCCACCATCCACAGCTCATCCCCTATGCCGAGCTCTCCGAGCCCATGAAGGACCTCGACCGCTTCGCGGTGCGCGGCGTACCCACCTTGCTCGCGCGGTCCGGGCTCGGGGTTGTGCGCATGCTGATCGTGGGCGTCCCCGAGCCGGGCTCCTGCGCGGACGTTGGGTCGCGTCTGGATGACTTGGCGGTGCCGCTCTTGGAGAGGCTTCGCACCCGTTTTCCTGACCGGATGCTCATCTTCGCCACGACCCTCGGCGACCCCAGGATGCGTGCTTTCGTGCGCCTGGCGCTGGAGCAGGCAGGGGCCGGACTCTTTTGGCTTCTGCCTCGCCCTGTCGGAGCGCTGCTGTCCGCCCAGCCGGATGCCGAGGCGCGCCGGGACCTGCTCGCGCTCGCCGCCCTGGCCGAACGGCGCATCGGGCTCCGCGGCGAGGCCGAGCTGGCGCGCTGGCTCGCGGAGCGGGCCGAGATCGCGCTGGTCCTGGGCGACCTCGAGCCGGCGCCCGGACCCGCCAAGAGCGTGCGGCTCTCGGGCCGGCAACCGGGGCTCGACTGGAGCTTCGAGTACTGACCAGGCCATGCCGCGGAATTCTCGCCTCAGGGCCCTCCGTCTCGACGACCGATTCCACCCGCTCTTCGCCGGGCCGACCGGCTGGGTCGAGCGGATCGGCCTCGCCGGCCTGGCGCTGGCGAGCTGCATCGGTCTCTATCTGGGCATTCTCCTCGGGCGTGGTCGTCTGGATCTGCCGGCCTTCACCGCCTCGCTGCGTCATGCCGGCCTCTCCATCCTGCCCGCCATCACTCTGGTGAGCCTGGTGGTCGGCCTGATCCTCGGGCGCCAGACCCAGATCATTCTGGCGCAGCTCGACCTACCCGGACTGGTCCTGCTCTCGATTACCTATGCGGTCGTGATCGAGCTGGTCCCCATCCTGGTCGGGATCCTGGTCGCCGGGCGGGCCGGGGTGGCGCTCGCGGTTCGTCAGGCGACGCTTGCGGTGAGCGGTGAGATGGACGGGCTGCTGGTGAGCGGCATCGACCCCATCCGATTCACCCTGGGTCCGGTCCTACTCGCGATGCTGCTCATGAGCTTCGCCTTTGCGGTCTGGGGGAGCCTGGTCACCTTCACCGCCACCGGTCTCTGGTTGTGGGGCATGGCGGATCTCCCGCCGGCGCTCTTTCTGGATGCCCTGGCGCGAGCCCTGAGCCCGGCCGACCTGGTGGAGGCGCTGCTCAAGCCGATGCTTTTCGCCGTGCTGATCGGGCTGATCGCGACCGTCAACGGCACTGCGGCAGGGCGTGATCCCCAGGGGATCGCGCAGGCCGCCACCCGTACCATGATCGGAGCCGTCGCCGCGATCCTGATCGCCGATCTGCTCTACATCCTGCTGATCCGTGGATGAGCCCCCCCGGGGGCCCCATGTGGCCGGAAATTGCCTACAATCTCCGCAGCGCGAGGCGGATCGGAATCCTGTCAGAGCACAGACGGTAGGTCGGCATCCCTATGCCGACACTGGAACAAGGGAGCACACGGCGGCAAAGGGTTGCCACCCTACAATCATCGCGATGCTCAGGTTACCTACGAGCACTTGTACTAGCAGCCATCAGCGGTGACTGAATGAGGAATGCACTGGAGCTCACAGGGGTTCATCAGCACGTGAACGGGCACTTGGCGCTGTCGGACATCCGGCTCGGGCTTCCCGAGGGCGTGTGGCTGCTGATCGTGGGGCCCAATGGGGCCGGCAAGAGCCTGCTCGTGCGCCTGTTGCTCGGGCTCGATCGCGCTTCTGCGGGTGGCGTCCGGGTGCTGGGCGAGGACCTCGAGCGCCTCGACGGACGGGCCATGCAACGCTTGCGACGTCAGGTCGGTGCGGTCCTGCAGGGCGGATCGCTCCTGGCCAGCGCGACCGTGCTCGAAAATCTGCTGCTACCCCTGCACGAGGCGCCCATGAGCCGTCGGGATATGTCCCGTGCCGCACGATTGGTGATGACCCTGCTCCAGCTGGACGGTCTGGAGAATCACCTGCCGCGCGCGCTCTCACTGGGCCAGCGGCGCCGGGTCGAGCTGGCGCGAGGGCTCATCCACCAGCCCCGGCTCCTGATCTGGGACGGACTCTCGGATGGGCTGGACCCCGCGGCTATCCGGGAGATCCTGAGCCTCCTCGGCGAGCTTCGGGAGAATCGCAGCTTGACCCTGATCGCGACCGACAACCGGCACGATATCCTGGGAGACGCGGAGCACCGGGTCGCCGTGCTGGACCGGGGCCGTCTCCTCTTCGAGGGACCCTCGGTGGACCTGGCGGCGGCGAGCGCCTCTCGGCTGGAGCTGCGTGCGGCGCTCTGGGGGTATCCGTGAGCACGGACGACGGCGCGCCGAGGGGCCGGCTCGACCGGCTCTATTCGCCGCCGGAGATCGGCGCCCCCGGCAAGCGCCGAGCCCGCGCACAGCGCCGCGACCTCTTGCTCGCCGGTCTCTTCGTGCTGGCGATGGCCGCCATCGCCATCGCCGCCCTGGCCCTGCTGCGGCCCGGATTCCTCGCCGGTGCCTACCGGGTGGAGACCTATTTTCTGGACGCCCGGGGGCTGGACGTGGGGATCCAGGTGGTCCAGGAGGGCTACGTCATCGGGCTCGTCGAGCGGGTCACACCCCTGTTCCCGGGACGCGACGACGCCGCTTCCCGGTGTCCGGAGCCCCCCCTCGGCAGCCCGCCGCGACATGCCCGTCTACCCTGTTTTCGCGCCGTCCTGCGTATCAAGGATGGCTGGCCGATTCCGCGCGACAGCCAGGCCAGGCTGGACAGTGCCGGCCTTCTCGCGGGCGATGTCATCAGGATCCAGCCGGGCAGCTCGGACGAGCTGTTGGCAGACGGAGGCGTCATCGAGGCGGAGGGCCGGAAGCCGGATCTTGTCGCCCAGCTGGGCATGCTGACAGAGACGATCGACAACCTGGTCAAGGAGACGATCGCACCGGCCCTGGTGAGCCTGCGCGATCAGATCAAGACCATCGAGTCCCTGCTCGGGACGGGCGGTGACCAGGGCGAGAACCGCGAGAGGCTCGCCGGTGCCTTCGAGAATCTCCGGACCCTCTCGCAGCGGCTCGCGGACTCGGTGGACCCGCAGGCGATCGCGTCCATCCTGGGATCGGTCAGGGATGCCTCGGACAACCTCGCCAGGATGACCGAGCAGCTCAAGGGCAGCACCCGGGATGTCCAGAAAGCGGTCACCAACTACGGCGACCTGGCGGTGGACGTCCGCGGCCTGGTCCGGGACAATCGCCCGGCGTTGCGGCGAGCCCTGGACGACACCCAGTATCTGCTCCAGGAGCTCTCCACAGCCCTGACCCCGATCCTGACCAACATCGAGGACGCGACCCGCAACCTCGCGGGTCTGTCGCGCGAGCTGCGCCAGGATCCGGCCGTCATCCTCAAACGCCGCGAAGTCGAGGACAAAACGCCTTGGTTCCGCTGAAACCGCATCGGTCTGCCGGACCGCTTCCGCCGGTCGCGGTCTGGACCCTGATCCTGCTCCTGGCGGGATGCGGCTCGGCTCCGCCGCTCGAGAGCGACCGCAACTACAGCCTGGAGCCCAAGGCCCGCGAGACCCCGGTGGAAGCACCGGACAACGCGGTCCTGCTGGTCAACGACCTGGCGGCGCGCGGTTTTCTCGGCGGCCGGCAGATCGTCTACCGCACCCGCGAGGAACCGCTGGTCGTGGAGCGCTACGAGCATTATCTCTGGGCGGAGCCCTTGCCACGCGCTTTGGCGCAGTCACTGGTCGGCGCCATTCGGGACGCCGGCGTCTTCCGGTTCGTGGTGATCCCGGCGGACCGGGCGCGCGCGGACTATCTGCTCGGAGGCGAGGTGGCGCACTTCGAGCACCGGCCAACGGACCAGCCGCCGCGCGTGGTGGCGACCTTGAACCTCTCGCTGGTGAGCGCCGACCGGCGCCGCTCGCTCTGGACGCGCCAGTACAGCGGCGAGGAGCCGGTGAGCACCGCAACCCCGGATGCCATGGCGGAGGCATTCAACCGGCTCACGGCACGCCTGGTCGGCGAGGTGGTGAGGGATCTGCGGACGCTGCGGCCACGCCTGAAGCCGGCGAGCGGGCACTGAAAAAAAGTCGTGCAATCTGCTTTCCTTCACCGCTGAGCGGCCGCCCGGCACTCGAAGATGCCGAGCTCACGCCCGCCGGGGTTGGCCACATCTTGCAGGATCCATGACCCTATAAAGAGCAGTTGAACCGCAGAGACGCTGAGAACGCAGAGAGGAATCAGGGAGATAGGTGCGTAGGTCCGTCACCCTGTCGGTGGATTGACTCCATCAGGCAACGCATTGTTTCATTAGCGTTTATTCGCGTTCATTCGCGGTTGATTGCCAAATCCGGGATGGCCGGCCTTCGCGTCGTCCGCTGACTCGTGGCCGATCGTTTCGCTGAAGTGCAGTGCCTCGCGGATGAGCGCCAATCGAGCACGGTCACTGCCCCAGATCCGCGCGAGCGCCGGTTGCGGTTGCGGATCCTCGCTCCAGAGACGCCACAGCAGGGCGGCGTTCTCCCAGTAGCCGGCGCCGATGCGGTGACCGTCCGGGCTGAAGCGGGCCTGGGTGACTCCGCCGAGCTTGGCATCCAGGCTCAGGGAGCGGTCGATCGGCTCGGAGTGTTTCCGGGTCGGGCGCTCCCAGATCTTGATGGCGCCGTCCCTGGATGCGGTCAGGATCCAGTGTCCGTCCGGACTGAACTGCACCGAGGTAACGCGATTGCGGTGACCGATCAGCTCGGCGAGCAGGGTGCCGTCGAGGGACCAGACCTGGGCCTTGGCCTCGAACGAGCCGGTCACCAGCGCCTTGTCGTCTGGCGCGAACGCGATGTCGTAGAGGCGCCCGGCCTGCGGGTCAAGATAGCGCGGCTCGCCGCATTCGCCGTTTGAGATCCGGTACAGGGAGGCGCGTCCGTCGCGACTGGCGGCGGCGAGCCACTGGGCATCGTGGGAAAAGGTCAGGCCGGTGATGGCCGCTTCGTGTGACTCGAGCCGGCACAGCGAGCGCCAAGTCCCGTGCCGGTCGCGCCGCATGACCTGCAGCCTCCCCTCGTCGTCGCCCGTTGCGACCAGCACCCCGGCCTGGGCATCGGTAGCCAGCGCCGCTTCCCGGACCTTGCCGTGGATCTGGGCCAAGGTCTCCGGCAGAGGGAGGGCTGCACAGCGCTCGGGATCCCAGATCCGGACGGGTTGCCGCGAATCGCTGGAGGCGGTCAGCAACCAGCTTTCGTCCGGGGCGAACAGGACCTGATAGACACTCGGGCAGTCGGGCGCCCCCTCGGCTCGGCAGGCATCTTTACGGCTGGAGACTCGCAGGGCACAGGCCTCGCCGGTGGCGAGATCCCAGACCCGGGCGGTGCCGTCGGAGGCGGCGCTCGCAAGTTGTTGCACCGATGGCGAGAAGGCGACTTGGCGGATGCGTCCTCGATGCCCCGTCAGTGACAACCGCTTGACCGGCGGCTTCGTAGCGTCCAGGCGGTCGTACTCCCAGACCGCGATCCGGCCGTCGTAGGCAGCGGTCGCCATCAGGGCCTCGCGGACCGAGGTCTCCGCTCCGGGGGTCCCGGGCTCGGCCATGGCGATGGCCCGCACATGGTCGTCCGCGAGCAGCCGGGAGGCCAGGTTGCCGACAGGCTCTGTCGACCAGAGACGCGCCGAGCCGTCCTTTTCTGCCGAGGTCATGATCAACCGCCCGTCGGGGCTGAAGCTGGCCTCCGAGATCGCCGCGTCCTGACCGAAGACCGCAACCGGCCTGCCGGTCTCCAGGCCCCAGAGCCGCGCCGTCCCGTCCTGCGACAGGCTGAGCACCAGGGATTCGCCCAGGACGGGATCGAGACTCTGCGAGACGCTCAGCTGCACGATGCCCAGGTCTTGCTCGCCCAGGATCTCGGGGCGCCCGGTGGGCAGATCCCAGCGCACCACCTGCCCCGTGCCGTCGCCGGCGACCAGCGACTGACCATCCGGGGCAAAGGCCAGTGCGCGGACCGAGGACTGATGGATGCGAATGCGCCGTCCGCCGCGTTGCACGGAGCCGAGCTCCGCGAGCAGCTTGCCATCCCGGCCATAGACCTGTAACTGCTCGCCCCAGGAGGCTACGGCGATGCGCTGTCCGTCCGGACTGTAAGCCACGCGGATCGCTGGCCGGCCGGGCGAGCCGTCACGGGGCAGGGTGCCCTGCTGGTCGCCGGTCGCGACGTCCAGGATGTGGGCCAAGCCGTCGCGCGAGGCGCTCACCAGCCGCTTTCCGTCCGGCGCGAAGGCCAGGCTGCGAATGGTGCCTCCCGCTTGGGGGCGGTCCCAGAGCGGTGCCCCCGGTCGAGTCAGGTCCAGCATGCAGATGGCGATGCCTCCGTCCGACACCTCGTGAGTGATGGCCAGGAAGCGGCCCCCCGGGTCCAAGGCGATGCTGGCATTCCCCTCCGCGCCACAAGTCCAGTCCGGATCCTGGCCCGGCTTGGCCGGTAGCAGCCAGACGCCTTCGGCACCGATGCCGATGATCATCCGATTCCGCGCATCACCGGCGAACGCCGCTCGCTGGATCTTGCTTGCCGGCTCCGCCAGCCGTTCTCCGGGCCGAAAGCCGCCCCCGTCCCGCGACCAGAGCCGCGCGCCGTCGTCTCGGGACAGGGTCACCAGCTGCTCGCCGTCGTCGCGAAACACGGTGGCACGCGGGTGATGGGCCGCGGCGTAGCCGCCCGGGAGCATGGCCAGCAACCTGTTCGTGAAGAGGGCGCGGCCCAGCACACCGGTGGCCTCTACCGGCAGATCGGCGCCGGCCTGCAGCGCCAGGCGCACCGCCTTTGGCGTATTACCCCGGTCGACGGCGACCTCCGCCTCCCGCAGCAAGGTGCCTTGCCGACCGAGCCGGGCCTGATAAGCAGCGTCCCAGACCGAGTAGAGCGTGATGCCGACAAAGACCAGCAGGACAGCCAGTGCCGATCCGATGGCCCAGCGGTTGCGTCGGCGCTGAAAGCGCAGATGCGACCAGGATTGCTCGAGAAACTCCTGCTCCAGCGGCTCCAGCTCCTGAGCATGCGCCTCTCTGAAGGCCTGCGCAGCGGAATGCCCGGTCTCACCGAGCAGGTATTCCCGGTTGCAGTCGGTACGTTTCCAGAGGCGCGCCTGGCGGCTGATCTGGGCGCGCAGGACCAGCTCGCGGCGGTTGTCCGGGGCGGCGAGCCATTCCCGCACCGGGGCCCAACGCTCGTAGAGGGCCGGGTGGATGAAGCTGGCGATCGCGCGCTGATCCCGCCACTCGGTCGTCGGCCCGGCATCGCCCTCCTGCTCGGTCGGAGGCGTGGCGAGCAGATCGTCCAGGGGACGGGATTCCTGCCTCGTCCGTGACCTCGCCCGCCATTCCTCGCGGGTCTGGATCAAGACTCTGCGCAGCCAGTCCCGCATCCTCAGCTCGGTCGGCGGACAGCGGGTACGGCTGGCAGGATCCCAGACGGACTCGGCGACGACCAGGCGGGCATCGATCAGCGACTGGAGCAGGCGGGCGCACGCGGGGTGACGCCGCAGAATGAGCAGGTCGCCCTCGCGGGGGCGTGGCCGCGACCGGCCGTCGCCCTCCAACGTCAGGAGCGCCCGACAGAGCATCGGAAGAGCGGCGCGGCTGTCCTCGTCCAACCCTTGCCAGAGGGTCTCGGCGTTCTGCAGCAGGCAGCCTTCCAGGCCGCCGATGGCCCGGTGGTCGCTGAGCGTCAAGAGGCGGCCCCGGTCGTCATCCGCCGCCGTGGCACGCGTGCTCGTGCACCGGTAGAGCGCCTCCAGCGTCTGCTCGAGGAGCGCCGGCCAGTGGGGCACGGCGCTCGCCTCTGACTCCAGCGCATCGACCAGACCCTGCCCCGAGCCCCGGTCGCGCTCCTCGTAGCTGATCCCCGCCACGCGCGCCGGGATCTCGACCACCTGGCGAATCCGCGACGGGGCGGGCGGGTCCAGCCGAAACCAGCTCCGGGTGTCCAGGAGGGCGGCCAGCGTCGGGAGCCCCTCCAGGTGGGCCAGGCGGTCGCTGCGCAGCGTGGCGATGACCCAGATCCCCTCCTGTGCGGCAAGCGCTGCGAGGACTCCGGCAAAGGTCTGGGTCTGGGTGGACTCCAAGCGGTCGGTGGCGAAGAGACCGTCGAGCGGGTCCAGGACCAGCGCCAGCTGGAGCCGTCCCGGCAGGCCGTCGCTGCGCGCGGTACCGTCCGGGACCGTCTGGACCAGGGCGGCATGGACCTGCTTTGCGCCGAGCTCGGGCTCACTGATCAAGAGACGCGCCAGGCGTTCGGCATCCAGGCCGAAGTCCGCCAGTGAGCCGCCCAGCACAGCGGGCGCCGACAAGGCAATCGCGAGCGCCTCGACCGGATCACCGCTGTCCGGCTCGATCAGGCACCAGCGGCACCCCATGACCTCCGAGAAGAGAAAGGGGCGCACCAGGTGCGGCAGCAGACCGGCGCGAATGAGCGAGGTCTTGCCCACCCCGCTGGGACCGGTGAGCAGCAGCAGGCCCCGTCCCGCGCCGCGCAGATCCGCCAGGCGCGCAATCAGGTCGCGTGTCTCGGCCTCGCGCCCGGTGAAGACGCGCTCGTCGCCCACATCGAAGGGGCCATGTCCGCGGAAGGGGCAGCCACGCCAGTCCGCGGCATCCGCGGCGAAACGCCGCTCGGCGCTGATACGCCGGTTCAGCAGCTTGCGCAGCTGGGTCTCGACTAGATCGCGCAGGGCGCCGTCGCTGTCGAACTGCCGGAAGGCGCGCCGGAAGCTGCCGTCCGGGTTGAAGAAATGGGTGCGGAAGAAGGTGTCGAGCCGCTCCCGGTCGTCGACCGCGTCGCGGATCGCCTCGACGTTGTTGATATCGACCAGCCGCGGCGCCGTCTTCCGGTAGACCAGCACCTCCGGCGCATCCTGGTCGTCCGATCCGGCCACCGCATCGACGAACTCCCACTCGGTGCCCGTCATACCGTCGTAGGGGTCCTTGGCAAGCGGGGTCCCGAGCCGGGTCCAGAACATGACCAGCACGATCTCGCAGTCCGCCGGGCGTCGCAGGCCGGCCTGAAAGCTCTGGGCCGCGGTCAGCGCCTCCTCCTCCCAGAGAACCGCCTGGACCTGGAAATAGGGGCGGTACTCCTGGGCCAGCGACTCGATGATGTCCCTGACGAGCGTCCGCTCGCGCTCGACATCGGACGGCGAGGAAACGAAGATCCGGACCTTGGTCTCAGTCATGGTCTAGCCACCCCGATCGACGACGCCTGGTCGAGCCAGCAAGAGAAATGAACCCAGAAAATCGAATGGTACCGTAGTTGAGATCTTCCCCCGGTTTCAGTCAACGGATTTTCGAGGAGCCTAATCGAAAGTACACCGCATCCTGGGTGCGCCGGTCCAGTGCGCTGTGGTGGCGCCTGGTGCTGCAGAGCTCAAAATACCGCCTCGGTTCTTCTAGTCGAGCCGTCTCAGTGCTGTAAATTCGCCGAGGGGATGGAGGGGGTTTGACGTCCGGAGCCCCGTCCTCCGTACCACCTTGCGGCGACCCGTCTCTCACTCTTCAGTCTTGGTCGATGGTGGTACTCCTCTCAGAGCTTGTGAAAAAATCGGACGCCTACTGCGGATGCCCCTGAACGTCCGTGACTACGTTGTCGTACGTGAAAATGACGGTCATTTAGTCCACTAAGATCGCGCCATTTTCACGTACGGCGCCTTGTCTCGAACGCCCAGAGACGCCCTCGCTACGGCGTCCGAATTTTTCACAAGCTCTGAGGGCATCCTCCCTGTCGCGCAGCGGCCGCTCATTGATCCAGCGATAGGTATCGGTGAGACGTTGCGTGCCGGTCCAGCGCGTCTTGACCAAGGTCGGGACCTCGCCGGTGCGCTCAAAGCCCGCCACCCACTCGTAAAGCAGCCGATGGGAGGGCGGCAAACTGACGAACATGAACGCACAGCCGTGTTCGAGCCCCTGCTCGCAGAACGGCTGATGACAGTAGAGATCATCGCCCAGGAGTGTCGTGCGCCAGGGGGCGATGCGCGCACCCCACTGGCGCAGCCAACGCGTGGCGGCATTGAGCTCACAGTGCTGCTTGATCTGTGCATCTTGCGGGCGGACGAATTCCGGCGCCAAGGGGAACACCGTTTCCTGTCCCGGTGCGACGATCACCGGTGTGACGGCAACCTGATAATACTGGCTCTGGCCGTTGGCGAGAGTGCGCGTGGAGCAGTGGTACTCGGTCCCATCGAGCGCGATCAGTACCCGGGCATCGGCGCCGTGCTGCTGCACGGCATCGCCGATCGGATACCGCTGGTTGTTGCCGCCCTTGCGGTGATCGGGCAGACAGTACAACGTCTCGCGAATGGATGTGACCAAAGCAGCCACTGACAAGGGTGGTTCAGCTGGGGCCGGAGCAGGGGGTTCGAGGACCATGGCAAACGTCCAGTAGTGCCTGAAAGTCCTTCACAGTATCATGGTCTTAAATTTGGAACTGCTGACCACTGAACTTACGATTTCCTCGAATACGGAGCGATTCCAATGAGCGACACCCATTATCGTTCCCGAATCCCGGCGAGTAACGGCTGCACATGAACCCCTTGGGTACTACACCCCGTGCGCCAAATTGGTGATGGAGGACAGAGATGGAAGATCCCGGGGGTGTTCAGGATCTATCGCCCCCGGCAAGTTGTTCTCCGGGCTCAGACAATTGTGGAAGCTGAGCGCGTTCGCCGACCATCGCGCAGATTCAGCGCCAGCAGCACGATATTGATCGCACAAGCGGTCAGTTCCAGGAACTGAACCCCGTAGAAAGCCCAGTCGAGCTCACCAAGCTGTGCCTTGAAGGATAGAAAGAGCGCACATGGAATCAGGATCAGCAAACCGTTGGCTGCAATGAACGGCATGCGTCGGCGTTTGCGCTTGATCAGTGGGCCGGCGTACTCACTGGCCAGTGCAAAGGCCAGATCCGCCGGTTGCGGCAAGGGCCGGAATCAAGATCAGAAAGCCCCAAGGGATCGCGGTCTTGACGGTGATCACGGTCGCTGAATCGCCGAGCGTCTCGGAGAGGACCGTGCCCGCCCAAAAGGTCAGGATCGTCAGCAACGCGAGTACACCGGCCAAGGGGTGAAGGCGCTTCAACACGAGTGAAACCTCATCTCAACATAAAACATAGCAAGCTATGTAACATTGCATAGCATGCTATGCAAGTGGTACGAAGAGATATGCCATTCAGCAAAGACGACTCGGCGGGCTATCTCACCACCCATCTGGCACGGCTGTTCGCACGCGAGCTACAGGCGCGCATCAAGCCGCTGGGTCTGACTACGGGAACCTTTCCGGCACTGCTGGTGTTGTGGGAAAGCGATGGCCTCACCCAGCGCGAGCTCATCGAGCAACTGGACATCGAGCAGCCGACCATGGCCAACACGCTGGCACGCATGGAACGCGACGGGTTTATCGAGCGCCGCCAAGATCCCGATGACGGACGAGCGCAGCGCATCTGGCTGACAGAGACGGCACGTGCGCTTGCAGGTCCGGCAACAACCGCGGCCAAGGCGGTGAACACCCAGGCGCTGATCGGGCTCGCGCCGAACGAGCGTGCCACCTTCCTCGATCTCATACGCAAGGCCATCGCGAGCTTGCAGACAAAGACGATCACGACGAAGGAGTAGGAAACTGGTAACCTCTTTATGCGCACACCGCGCAATTCTTTCGCCCGGGTGGCGAAATTGGTAGACGCAAGGGACTTAAAATCCCTCGCCGTAAGGCATGCCGGTTCGAGTCCGGCCCCGGGCACCATATTGATTTCTCAAGCGCTTTTTCGATGACCCGATTTGCCTATCGGATAAGGGAAAAGTTACGGGGCTACACGAAATTCGGATACCCAAATGGAGAAGACCCTGCCGGAGCAGGGTCGTTTCTGAGGTCCGTTGGGCCCGCTTGAGGATGGGCCAGGCGCTCGCGACAAATCTTACGCAAATACGACCCAGGTCGTGGCGATGTACTTGATCCCCGCCTTCAACTCGGCGGCGCGATGCTCGTGGGTCCAGAAGGGAGGAAACAGGACCAGCTTGCCGCGCTGGGGCGTTATGCTCACGTCCTGATAGAGAAACTGGGTCTCGCCGCCCGGTCCGGTCACATCGTTGAGATACCAGATAGCGACGAGTTGGCGCTGACTGAGCTCATGACTGCCCCCGTCGATGTGCCAGTGGTAGAACTCGCCGGGCCGATAGCGCTGCACCTGGTAGCCCATGTCCTTGAACGGCCCCTTGAAGTAGGGAAAGGTTTCCCGAAACTCCCGAAGGGCCGCCGCCATCGACCGAAAGAACATCTGGTCCACGTCCTTCCAGTCCTCTTTGTTGCTCACGACCAGGTCGGTGGTCGCCTTGACGCTGCGGTCTTTTGTCCGTACCTGGCCGATCCGGCCCTCGTACTGTTGCTCGGGATGGGCTTCGAAGCGGTCGATCACCTCGTCGCAAAACGCCGGCTGCAGGGCCAGCGGGCGCTCGAAGATGAAGCTACCGGCCTTGACCTCGCGGATGCTGGAGAGGGGAGTGATCGAGGATTGGGCTGACGCGCTCATGGGCTCGGGTCCTGCGTGGTGCTCGGGACTATTATGGTCCCGACGGCCGCGATCCCAAAAACAACTGATCCTGATCGGATCAAAAGCGCGAATTGCCGGTGGCGCGCCGTTGACTTTCGATTTTCGAGCACCTTTCCGGGCAACAATACTTACGGATCCCGGTTCGAGTCCGACTGACAGGTCTCCGGAAGCTCGAGGGCCGACTCCGGAACCTGGAGCGGATTGCGCCCACTGAAGTGGACGTGGTAGGAGACCTCCCCCGAGGAAGGGCGGAGGACCTTCATGACGACCCCGACTTCGCCCGGCTCCACCAACAGCCTGCCCTGAATCCCGAGGGGAACCCTGGCGGCCACCTTGTCGCGCGTCTCGAATCGGCTCGGCGTCCAAGGCGCATCCGCGGATTGGAGCTCCTCTTCCCGGCAGCCCACCAGCCTGCCCTCGTCCGGAAAATGAACCGCGTAGATGATCTGATCCTGGAGGAAAGATCCAACGTCTTGGACAAAGCCCAGGCTGCCGCGCTTGGCCAGCAGGCTACCCACGTCCAGGCCGGGAAAGGTACCGTCGTTGCGTATGTTGCGCAGTAGCCGTACCTGGTCCCCGTAGTCGTATTCAGGACGCATGGGGAAGCTGGTCGCTGAGATCCGCCAGATCGACGGTTGCCGTCCCGGACTCTTTCAGATGAAACACCCGAAATACCTTTTCGGTCTGGGCGTCGGATTCCACAAAATCCTGATAGGCTCCGGCGAGCAAATCCGCGTAGAGGCGACGACGCTCACCGGCGTCCGCAGGCATATCCTCCACCGCCGCCAAGTAGTCGTGGAATCGCTGCAGGATGTGCAGGCGATTTACCTGAACCACCGAGGGATCGTAGTCGATCTCGAAGTAATCGAGAAAATCCTCGGCACCTTCGAGGTCCGCGAGTGCACGCTCGAATTCCGCATCGGTCATGTTTGCCTCCGATCTCTCACGAGCCTAGAAACCTGACGTTTCCTCCGATCACCTGAACGCGCTCTTCCGTGATCTTTGCCTGGGCGAGCGCATGCAGCTCCTTCATCCCCAGGCGATCGCTCGCGTCCAGCTCGATCACCTTGTCGAAGCGCTCCAAGGCAGCGACGGCATTGCCGAGGCGAAACGCGAGGTAACCCGAGCCCTTCAGGGCAAGCAGCAGAAACCGGGTCAGGGTCATCGAGACCAGCACCGCTCGGCCCAGGTCCGCTTTGGACAGATCTCGCCAGTTCTCGGATATCCCCAGCTTCGCCGCGCTCAGACGGATGGCACGATCAGCAACGAGGATTGCCTCTTCGTAGCGATGCCGGTAGTAGAAATAGCGGTACAGGGCAACCAGAACCGTGAGGTGCTCCGGCTCCAGGAAATAGGCACGAAGCAAGAAGCTCTCGGCTTCGGGCTCCCCATAGCCGGCCGCGGCATCCTCGAGCAGTGTCGCGACTTCCGCGGAAACAGGGTGGTCGAAGTACATCTGCTCACCGTCGTAATCCAACAGGTCCACGTCGTCCTCTCCCTCATTGTTGCAAGATCGCCGCCGGATGCTCGATCTCCGCGAGGAAATGCAAAAGGTCCCCCGCATGCGGTGAGCGCTTGTTCCGGCTCACGAAGCGGCGAACCAGGGACAGCACCCGCTCCGCCTGCTCCGGCTCCAGATCCAGGTCCAGAAACTCCGCATAGATCTGGCGGACGGCACCCTTACCGGAATGCTTGCCCAGAACCAACCGGTGTCTGCGCCCCATTTCCGCCGGATTGATCCCCTGGTAGTTGCGCAGATCCTTCAGCAGGCCGTCCACGTGGATACCCGCCTCGTGGGTGAAGGCGCCACCTCCCACCAGGCTCTTGTGCCAGGCAACCGGTCTGCGCGACGAGGAGGCAACCAAGCGCGACAGGCCCTCGAAGCGGGATAGATCCACCCCCGTAGCCAGACCGTTCAGGTGCTTGAGGCCCATGACCACCTCCTCGAGCGCGGCATTTCCTGCCCGCTCCCCGAGACCATGCACCGTCGTGTTCACATGGGTGGCACCGGCTCGCACCGCCGCCAGGGTATTGGCAGTGGCCAGCCCCAGGTCGTCGTGGGCATGCATCTCGACCTCGAGGTCGCAGATCCCCACCAGGTCGCGAATGCGATCGAAGACCGAGAAGGGGTCCAGGAGACCCAGGGTATCCGCGAATCGAAACCGTTGCGCACCGGCCCGCTGCGCCGTCTCGGCGACCTGCCAGAGGAACTCCGCGTCCGCCCGGGATGCGTCCTCCGCACCGACACAGACCGCGAGGCCCAGGTCCTGTGCCGTGGGAATCAGGCGGCGCACCTGCTCCAAGGCCCAGCGCCGATCCTTTCCCAGCTTGCTTCCGAGGTGCTGATCGGACACCGGCAAAGAGATATCCACCATGTCGACGCCCAGGTCCCGGCACTGGACGATATCCGCGGCGGACATCCGCGCCCAGACCATCAGCTGGGTTGGTAGCTCGAGATCCGCGACCGCTCGGATATCCGCGCGCTCCTCTTCGCCCATGGAGGGGATACCGACCTCCAGCTCGGGAACCCCGAGATCAGCCAAGCCACGCGCGATCCCGATTTTCTCCTCGACCGAAAAGGCCACCCCCGCGGACTGCTCACCGTCGCGCAGGGTCGTATCGTTGATCGTGACGCATCCGGTCTCGTACTTCATCGCGGTTGGCATCGACCTCGGGTAGTAGCCGGCTCAATTGACCGTAATCCCGGACTAAGCAACCCATATGCCAGCAAGCGAAATCGAGGCTTTCTTATTGTCTAATAGGCGCTTGCTGCCTTCTAGGCGGCCTCCAGCATGGCTTCCCTGTCGCGTGCGCAACAAAATCACCCTGCGCGGAGGTCGGAATCACTACAATCCCGATCCCTTGCCCTCGAGAAAGCTTTGGGAAACCGGATCGATAGGGACTGGAGGTCAGACCCGCTTGCGTGTCGGCAGCTCCGAGATCCCGCCGGCAATCAGGTGCGCGGTCCGCAACGGCTCGGGCATATGGCCGTTCACCGCCAGGCGCTCGATGACGGATATGGCCACCGCCCAGGTGCAACCGGCACACTGTACCCAGAGATCGCCTGCCGCCCGAGGAGGTCCGGCGCGCTCGACCAGACGCCACTTGCGCTCGCCGCCCGGGACCGACCCGAGCAAGGCCTCGCGCACTGCCGCCAAATCCGGCTCGTGACGCGCGACCACCACGACGGGTATCCCCAGTTGCCGGCTGAGGGCGTGGATGTCCACCACGTTGAAGCCGGCTACTGCGATGCCCTGTAAGAGAGCGAGCTGCACATGCTCGCGAAAGCGGCTCCCTTCGATCGCCCGGATGATCCGATCGGTGGCGTTCGTCCCATCTCTGCGTACTCGGGTACGCAGTACGCCGTCGAGGCGCAGCCCGCAGAAGACGGCCCCGATCAGGTCCACGTCGCCGCGGTGGGTGGGCGCGAATGGGCCGTCGTCGAAGCCGATGGTGTTTGAGAGGCTCATGGACCTAGCTGCCGCTCACGCCAAATGCCCTGGCACGGAGGTGCTCGTCTGGCCGAGCATAGATGAAATCCGCAGGGCATCCCGCACCGCATACCCCGCCTCATCGTTGTCGAAAAAGAGCCAAACATCCCGGCCCTCGGCCAGCCAGCGGCGGATACGGGACGCCCAGTTGGCCAATGTTTCGTCGGGATAGCTTCCGCAATAGGCGGCCATGCCCGGTCCGTGCAGTCGGATATACACCAGGTCCCCCGTGACCCAGGGGGGCGCCCGGAGGCCCGCGATCTCGAACTGGCAGAAGGCCAGCCCGCGAGCCGCCAGCAGATCCCGGACCATTGGGGTATGCCAGCTCGGATCGCGAAACTCGAAGGCAACCTCCAGACCGAGCGGCAAGAGATCCACAAAAGCGGAGAGCCGGTCCGGATTCGCCCGCCATCGCGGCGGCAGCTGGAACAGAACCGGCCCCAGGCGATCGCCGAAGAGTTGGCACTGATCCAGGAATCGGCGCAGTGGCTCGTCGCAGTCCCGGAGCTTCTTGCGGTGGGTGATGTAGCGGCTTGCCTTGAGGGCGAAACGAAACCCGGGAGGCACGGCATCGAGCCAGTCATGGATGGACTTGGTCGATGGAAACCGATAGAAACTGCTGTTGATCTCGACACAGGCGAGCTGTCCCGCGTAGTACGCAAGCCAGAGCCTTTTCGGCAGGTCCTGTGGATAAAAGGAGCCCCGCCAATGGTCGTACTGCCATCCGCACGTACCCAGGTGCAGGCGTAAGCCGGGATCAGCCCAATTTGGAATTTCCAGTCCTCCCATTTGGTCTCCCCTTAAAATAGCAACCGTTTCCCGCCCGCGAGCCCAAGGATATGCGCCTTTTCAAACGTCTCCTGGTCCTCCTCCTCATCGGTGCCCTCGGCGTGGCCGCCTGGTGGTACCTCAGCCGCCCGCAGCCGGTAGAAGTCCGGGTCAAGGCGGTGGAGAGGGGCCGGGTCGAGCAGACGGTGGCAAACACCCGCGCCGGCACCGTCAAGGCCTGCCGGCGCGCCAAGCTCGCCCCGAGCATCGGCGGTCAGATCGCTACTCTGAAGGTACACGAAGGGAATCGGGTGAAGACGGGTGACCTGCTGCTCGAGCTGTGGAACCAGGACCTGAAGGCCCAGGTGACCTTGAGCGAGCGGGAAGCGGAGGCAGCCCAGGCCCGGGCGCGCGCCGCCTGCCTGAATGCGGACAACGCCCAGCGCGAGGCCGACCGCCAGGAGAAGCTCAGCAAGCGGCGCTTGGCATCCGAGGAGGCTGTGGACCGCGCCATGACCGCCGCCCAGGCCGGGCGCGCGGACTGCGAGGCCGCCCAGGCATCGGCCCGGGTGCAGGCGGCCCGGCTCGGTGTTGCCGAGGCCAACCTGGAGAAGACCCGGCTGACTGCTCCCTTCGACGGCGTGGTGGCGGAGGTCTCCGGCGAGCTCAACGAGTACGTCACCCCCTCCCCGCCCGGCATCCCTACCCCGCCGGCGGTGGACCTGATCGACGACTCCTGCTACTACATCTCCGCCCCCATCGACGAGGTCGACGCCCCGAACGTCCGCGTCGGCGCCGAGGCGCGCGTCTCCCTCGACGCCTTCGGCAAGCAATCCCTTCCTGGAACCGTGCGGCGGATCGCCCCCTATGTCCTGGACGTGGAGAAGCAGGCGCGCACCGTCGAGGTGGAGGTCGAGATCGAGGAGCCCCCCGTGAACGCCCCCTTGCTCGCAGGCTACAGTGCCGATGTGGAGATCATCGTTACGGCCCACGAGGGGGTGCTGCGCGTCCCCACCGCCGCTGTGCGCGCGGAGGGCGGCGTCCTGGTCCTGGACCCGGAGACCGGCCTGCTGCATGAGAAGCAGATCAAGACGGGCCTGAGCAACTGGGAGCAGACAGAGGTGAAGGCCGGTCTTGCCGAAGGGGAGCAGGTCGTCCTGAGCCTGGGCCAGGAGGGCGTCGAGGACGGCGCCCCGGCGGTCGTCGAGGACGAGAAAGGCGATTGACCCCGTGCTCCTTCCGAGATGATTCAGCTCCAGGGAATCTCCCGCACCTTCCTGGTCGGCGATCAGCCGGTGCACGCCCTGCGTGCCCTCGATCTGACCTTCGAGGACGGCGAGTATGCCGCCATCATGGGGCCCTCCGGGTCTGGCAAGAGCACCTTGCTCAACATCCTCGGCCTGCTGGACAGGCCCGATACCGGGAGCTACCGGTTGGACGACCTGGAGACCACGCGCCTAGGGGAGGAGCAGCGGGCCCGGCTGCGCCGCGACCACATCGGCTTCGTCTTCCAGTCCTTTCACCTGATCCCGCGCCTGTCCGCTGAGGAGAACGTCGAGCTGCCGCTCGTGCTGGCCGGCGTCCCACCCAAGGAGCGGCGGCAGAGGGTGCAGGACATCCTCTCCGCCATCGGACTGACCGGACGCGCCCACCACCGCCCCGATCAGCTCTCAGGCGGGCAGCGCCAGCGGGTCGCCATCGCCCGGGCCACCATCATGCACCCTGGCCTGATCCTCGCGGACGAGCCCACCGGCAACCTGGACCGGGCATCGGGGGAAGAGGTGATCGACACCCTCGAGGCCCTCAACGCACGTGGCCTGACCCTTCTGATCGTTACTCATGATCCGGCCATCGGGCAGCGCGCGAGGCGCCACATCCACATCGACGACGGCAGCGTCCTGGAGGACGCGTGCTCCTAGAAGACGACCTGCGTCTCGCGACCCGCTCGCTCGCCACCCACCGCGCCCGAACCTGGCTCACGGTGCTGGCCATGGCCCTGGGCACGGCGGCGGTTGTCCTCCTGAGCGCCCTGGGCGAGGGGGCACGGCACTATGTGGTCGACGAGCTCGCCCAGCTCGGCACCCACCTGGTGATCGTGCTGCCGGGGCGCAACGAGACCACCGGCGGCCCGCCGCCCCTGCTCGGCGAGACGCCGCGCGACCTGACCCTGAATGACGCGATCGCCCTCGGCCGCTCCCGGCTGGTCAAGCGCTTCGCGCCCATCGTGGTGGGGTCCGCCCCCGTGTCGGTCGGCAGCTTGTCCCGGGAGGTGACCATCCTGGGCTCCACCAGCGAATTCCTGGAGGTCCGGCAGCTGGCGATGGCGCGGGGCCGCTTCCTGCCTCCGGGCGACCCGGAGCGCGGACGGCCGGTGGTGGTGCTCGGGGAAAAGCTGTCCTCCGAGCTGTTCGGACGGAAACAGGCACTGGGGCAATGGCTGCGCATCGGGGACCGGCGCTTTCGCGTGGCCGGCATCCTGGCGAGTGACGGAGAGTCCCTGGGAATGGATCTGGGAGACCTGGCGATCATCCCGGTGGCCTCCGCCCAGGCCCTATTCGACAGCCCGGGCCTTTTCCGCATCCTGGTCCAGGCAGCCAGCCACTCCGCTCTGCCCGCAACCAAGGAGGCGATCCGGACCATCGTCCGGGAGCGCCACGAGGGCGAGGACGACGTCACCATCATCACCCAGGATGCCCTGCTTTCGACCTTCGACCGAATTCTCGGTGCCCTCACCCTGGCGGTAGCCGGCATCGCCGCCATCAGTCTGATGGTCGCCGGGGTCCTCATCATGAACGTGATGCTGGTGACCGTCTCCCAGCGCACCTCGGAAGTGGGGCTGCTCAAGGCCCTGGGGGCGTCGAAGCGACAAATCCTGGCCCTGTTTCTCACCGAGGCACTGCTCATGGCGGCGGCCGGCACCCTTGCGGGGCTCCTGGCGGCCTTCTCGGGCGTGTACATGTTCAATACCCATTTCCAGGCATTCACCCTGGTCGTGCCCCTCTGGTCACCCCTGGCGGCGGCAGCCGTTTCCGTGCTGACGGGACTGGTCTTCGGCCTGCTCCCGGCCCTGCGCGCGGCACGCCTGGATCCCGTGGTCGCACTCTCCGGTCGCTGACATGCTCAGCCGCGACTTCGCCGCCTTCACCCTGGGCGCCATGGGCGCCATGGGCGCCATGGGCGCCCACCGCGCCCGCAGCCTGCTCACGGTGACCGGAATCGCAATCGGCATCGCCGCCGTGGTGCTGCTGACCGCCATCGGCGAGGGCATACAGCGTTTCGTGCTGGCGGAGTTCACCCAGTTCGGCACCAACCTGATTGCCGTAGCCCCCGGAAAAACCAACACCCTCGGGATGTCGGGCGCCGTCATCAGCAATGTTCGGCCCCTGAGCCAGGACGACGCCCGCGCCCTGGAAGGCGTGCCCGAGGTGCGGGCCGTGGTCCCGACGGTCCAGGGCAACGCGGAGGTGGAGGGCGGGGGCCGCAGTCGCCGGACCATGGTCCTGGGCGTGGGACCCAGGGTGCCCGAGGTCTGGCAGATGCGCCCCGCCATCGGCCGCTTTCTGCCGCGGGACGAGGCCGGCTCCGGGCGGGCCTTCGCGGTGCTGGGGGCGAAGCTCGAGCGGGAGCTCTTCGGCGAGGCATCCCCTCTCGGCCAACGGGTGCGCATCGGGAGCGAGCCTTACCGCGTGATCGGGGTCATGGAGCCCAAAGGCCAGATGCTGGGCTTCGACCTGGACGATACCGTCTTCATCCCCGTGGGCCGCGCGCTCGCCATGTTCGACCGCGAGAGCCTGATGGAGATCGATCTCCTCTACGACCCGAAGGCGAACAGCAACACCGTGGCCGAGCGGGTCCGGGACCTGCTCGAGCGTCGCCACGGCAGCGAGGACTTCACCATCACCACACAGGACCAGATGCTTGATGTCCTGGGGTCCGTGCTGGACGTCCTCACCATGGCGATCGGCGCCCTCGGGGGGATCTCCCTGGCCGTCGGCGGCATCGGCATCCTGACCATCATGACCATCGCCGTGCAGGAGCGCCGGCACGAGATCGGCCTGCTGCGCGCCCTGGGGGCCGCCAAGCGGCAGATCCTGGTAATCTTCCTCTTCGAGGCCGTGGCACTGGCCCTGCTCGGGGGCTTGGCGGGACTCGCCGTCGGTGCCGGCGGCGCCTGGCTCATCGGGCTGCTGGTCCCCGCCCTACCCACCCACACGGCTTGGGATTTTGCTCTGCTTGCGGAGGTCACGGCCGCGCTGATCGGCCTCGCCGCCGGCGTGCTGCCCGCACTGCGCGCCGCCGGTCTCGATCCCGTCGAGGCCCTGCGGGACGAGTGAGCCCCTCCTTGACGAGCTTCCGCGATCACCCGATGCTGTGCCTCGATGCCGCACCTGTCGCCCCGCGACACCTCGCCCGGCGCAACCCCGACCCTCATGAGCTCGAACCGATATGACACACATGCTGCAACACTGGCCACTGGAGGCATTGCTCGCGGTAATCGCCGGCGTCGTCATCCTGCTGGCGCCACGGGTTCTCAACTACGTCATCGCGGCCTATCTGCTGGTCCTCGGAACCATGGGGCTGCTGCATTTCATGTACGGGCAATCGATCCGGCCCCAGACCGTCTTCGCGCTCGTGGCCGGCGTGCTGATCCTGATCAAGCCGACCATCCTCAACTACGTCGTCGGGATCTACCTGATCCTCACGGGACTCTTCGACGCCGGGATCCTGCGAATTTGAATCCGCAGGTCACCTGCGTCCGTCGCTACCTGCCTCCGTCCACAACGCATCATAGAGACCAGTCGAGCGCACGACGGGGCGAGCGATGGCCTCGCGCAGGCGCTCCTCGCGGGCGAGCAGCCGAGCCCTTTTCCTCGCCCGGGTGATGCCGGTGTAGAGAAGCTCGCGGGTCAGGACCCGGCTCTCGGCCTCGGGCAGGACCAGGGCCACCTCGTCGAATTCCGAGCCCTGGCTCTTGTGGACGGTCATGGCATAGGCCGTCTCGTGGGGCGGAAGGCGCGAGGGCACCACCCGCCGGATGCCCTCGGCGGTGGCGAAGAAGGCCCGCAGGGCCCCGCCACCCTGCGGGTCGATGCCTCGCTCGTACAGGATCAGACCCACATCGCCGTTGTAGAGCCTGAGCCCATGGTCGTTGGCGGTGAGCATGACCGGGCGACCGGCATAGAGCTCCCCGTCGCGGCGGATCAGTCCGGCCGCCTCCAGGGCCTGCTCGATGCGCAGGTTCAGCCGGCCCACGCCCTGGGGCCCGGAGCGCAGGGCACAGAGGACGCGGATCCGGCTCAGCGCAGCGAGGGCCGCTTCCGGATCGGCTGCGGCCAGCACCTCGCGAAAGGCCGGCAGGATCCCCTGGTCGATCAGGTCGGCGATGACATCCCGGCTCGGAGGCTGCAGGCTCACGTCCGGGTACGCCGGATTGGCCAGGATTGCCATGCTCTCGTTGGTGCGACCGAGGTTCACCGCGCGGGCCAGGGACCCGATGCCGCTGTCCATGCCGAAGCGCCAGCTCTTGCGCAGGGTGACGATGTGGTCGGCGATCGCCGGGACGGGTGGGACGGCCGGCTCCAGCTCGTCGCCCGTGACCTGTGCGATCGCAGTACAGAGCTCGGACGAATAGGCGAGCGCCCTGCCCCGGCCGCAGACATCGCCCAGCACCATGCCCGCCTCCACGGAGGCCAGTTGGTCCTTGTCCCCGAGCAGGATCAGCCGGGCCGCCGCGGGCAAGGCGGCGAGCAGGCGGGACATCAGGGGCAAGTCCACCATGGATGCCTCGTCGACGACCAACACGTCCAGGTGCAAGGGATCGTCAGGACCATGGTACGGGTTGGCGCGACCGGGGCGAAAGCCCAGGAGGCGATGCAGGGTCTGGCTCGCCTCCGGGATGCGGGCGGCGATCGGCTCCGCCAGCGCCAGCTGCGCCTTGGCACCGCGGATGGACTCGGAGAGCCGCGCCGCCGCCTTGCCGGTCGGGGCGGCCAGCGCAATGCGCAAGCCGACGCTCTCCTTTTGCTCCGCCAACAGCGCGAGGATCGCCGCGACGGTACGGGTCTTGCCCGTACCGGGTCCGCCGGAGATCAGGCACAGGGGCCGCAGCACCGCCACCGCTGCAGCGACGCGCTGCCAATCGAGCTCGTTGGCCGGGAACAGCCGGCGCAGTCCCTGCCTCAGCCGATCCCGATCCAGGTCGGTGACCCAGGTGCCAGTCCGGACGCTCAGTGCGTCGGCCAACGCCCGCTCGAAATGCCAGTAGCGCCCGAGGTAGAGACGATTCCGGTCGTCGAGGATCAGGGGTGCCGTCTCCCCGGGACGACCGACAATGGCACGCCCGCGCAGCAACCGGGCCCAGTCCCGGGTGCTGGGAGGACCCGGCACCTCCGCGAGACCATGGGTCCGAAACAGGGGAAGCTCGGCGCAGCTGCCGAGGTCCAGGCAGACGTCGCCCTCCCCGACCCGGTGGCTCGCCAGCGCCGCGGCCAAGAGGAGCTCCGGGGCGTCGCCACCCGCAAGGATCTCGAGGCGCCGCGCCAGCTGCAGATCCACCGGGCGCAGGGGGCCCAGATCTACGGCGTTCTGCAGCAGGTCCCGCATCAGGCGACCTCGCGCCGTCCACCGAAGAGACCGTCGAGGGCGTCGATCAGCTCGAAGGAGGGCCGATCGTGCCAGACCCCGCAACCCGCACCCAGCTCCGGTCGCATCCCGCGCAGAAAAAGGTAGTAGACACCCCCGAAGTGACGCCCGTAGTCGTAGCCGGGCAACCGCCAACCCAGGAACCTGTGCAGGGCCAGGGTATAGATCAGGTACTGGAGGTCGTAGTGGTGGCGGCGGATGGCATCGTGCATACCCTCGCGCTCGTAGGCCGCGAGCCGCCCTCCCAGCCTGTTGGACTTGTAGTCGACGATGTAGAAACGCCCCTCGTGCCGGAAAACCAGGTCGACGAAGCCGCGCATGAGTCCGCGCAAGGGCTGGAAGCCCAAGCCATCGGTACTGCCCGCATGGTCGGGGGACAGGGCCAGGACCTTGCGCAAGGCCGCCGGGTCCAGCCCGGCCACGGGAAAGTGAAACTCCATTTCGGAGATCCGATCGGCGGCGGACAGGTCGCGCAGCCGCACCGTCTCCGCCGGGTCCAGCCAGGTGTCGAGCACATTGGTCACCAGGTCCTCGACCACGGGCGCCCAGTCCCTGTCGCCTTCCTCGACGGAAACGGGACGGGCGCCAAGGCCACCGTAACGATCCAGGAGATCCCGGACGACCCTTGCGAGCGTCTCGCCGCGGGCCGCGGGAAAATCCAGGTCTTCGAGCACCTCGTGCAGGAAATGACCCGCATGGGTGCCGGTCGGAAGCTCGAACAGGGGGTCGGCGGCTGCCGGTTCCTCCGGCTCCGGCTCCGGGTCCGGCACTGGCACCTCGGGCGAGGCGTCATAGTCCGGACGCTCGCTGTCCTCGCCCCGCACCAGGGCGGAGTAGCTGGAGACCCGCCAGCCCTCGTCGATGGTCGTGCCGAATTCTCTGACCTGTAGACGATCGGGATCGATGCGGAAACCGGCCCAGCGCGCTCCGGTGGGCTGAGGCAGGTCGCGGACCTGGATGGCCTGCGGCGCCCGCCGGACCAGGGTCTGCAGGTCGGCGCGAATCTCCTCCTCCGACAGGCGCTGCATCCGGCTGGCGGGGGTCTCGCTCTCCGGGTCCCGGTGCAGCAGATAGGCCAGGGCCGCGTCCTGGATGCCGTTGATCTTGCCCCAGCAGAGCACGCAAAGCTTGGCCGCCCGGGTCACCCCGACATAGAGCAGGCGCAGCCGCTCGGCCAGCTGCTCCGTACGCTCCAGGGCGCGATGCTCCGGCTCCTGGTCCGAGCCCAGGTCCAGACAGGCGACCCGGGTGTCCGGCGCATGGAAGAAGGCGGGCGGCGCGCGCTTCGGCTGCTTGAAATGGCTCCAGGGGAAGGGGATGTAGACCAGCGGATACTCCAGTCCCTTGCTCTTGTGCAGGGTGACCACCTGCACAAGACCCTCGTCGCTCTCCAGGCGCAGTTGGCGGGCCTCGTCCCGCTCGCCCCCGACACGCTGATCCGCCAGCCAGCGCAGCAGGCCGTCCTGGCCCGGGTGCTCTGCGGAGGCCAGCTGCAGCAGCTCCAGCAGTTGCAGCAGGTTGGTCAGGCGGCGCTCCCCGTCGGGCCGGCGCAGGAGCCGAGCGGGGACCTCCTCTGCGGCGAGCAGCTCCTGCATCGCGACCATGAGGCCCTGGTTGCGCCAGCGCTCCGCATAGGCCTGTAACCGGGCCAGCAGGCCCTCCCAGGCGAGCTCGTCGTCTGCGAGCCTCTCCAGCTCGGATGCGCTGCGCCCGATCAGAGAGGTCGCCAGCGCCGCCCGCACCCGGCCCTCGTCCTGGAGATCGACCAAGGCGCCCAGCAAGGTGGCCAGCTCCTCGGCGTCCTCGGTCGCGAATACGCCCTCCTGGCTCAGGCTCACGCTGGCGACACCGCACCTGCGAAGGGCCTGCTGGACCAGGTCCCCTTCGCGGTGGGTGCGCACCAGCAGGGCGATGTCGCCGGGCTGCAGGGACCTGTCCCCAATGGTCGCCCTGCCCTTCGCCACCAGGTTTAGCAGATGTGCGACATGCTCGGCGCAGGCCCGGGCCGCCTCCTCGAGGGCCGCGTCGCTGCGAATGAAGCCCGGCGGCCGGCTGGTCTCGTTCTCCGCGGTGATCCGGAGCATCCACAGCTGCAGGGGCACGGGCCCGATGCCGTCGATCCGTAGCGGCTCCTCATCCGCCTTCGGGCTCGGCTGCGCCGGGTCGAACCCGATGTGGGGCTCGTAGATGAAGGGCGCGTGCGCGGTGCCGAACAGGCAGTTGACGGCCTCGATCAGCCGCGAGCCGGAGCGCCAGTTGACGCGCAGACCGTACTGCCGGCCTTCGCGCTCGCTGTCGTCCCGCGCCCGCATGTAGGTGAAGATGTCCGCGCCGCGGAAGGCGTAGATGGCCTGCTTGGGATCGCCGATCAGAAAGAGTCCGCAGTCCGGGCGTCCCCCGTAGACGCGGCGGAAGATGCGGTATTGCTGCGGGTCCGTGTCCTGAAACTCGTCGATCAGGGCCACCGGATAGCGCTCCCGGACGGCGGCCGCGAGGGCCTGCCCCCCTTCGGCGGCCAGGGCCAGATCGAGCCGCCGCAGCAGGTCGTCGAAGTACCAGAGGCCCTCGTCCCTCTTGCTCCGATCCAGCGCCTCCCGCACATGCCGCCGCGCGGAGGTCAGGAACAGGGACTTGGCGCGGACCCGGAGCCGGGAGAGCAGATCCAGATAGCGCCCGCACAGGTCGAAGAAGGGGTGCGCCGGCGGTGCCTGGCCCTCCTTTGTGCCGCGCCCGAGCACGGCGGGGGTCAGACGGTCGAAGCCTTCCGGCAGCTCGTCGGGAGGCTCGACCGCAGCGGTCACCGCCTCGGCAGCCGCGACGGCCTTGGCCACGACGTTCTTGTTGTAGGAGCGCCGATTCAGCGCGAGGCTGGACCTCAGAAGCTCAGCGACCGCCCCTCCCTCGTCCCGCCAAAGTCTGCGCAGCTGCGCGAAGACCTGCTCCAGCTCACCGCGCGCTCGTGCGACTCCCGCCTCGTCCACCTCGGGCAGAAGCCGCAGGTCGTCCAGGGTCAGGGTGGGCTCCAGGTCTCCAAGCAGGGCCTGCGGTGTCACCCACTGCACCCGTACCCAAGCCGCCTCCTCTGCCAGCGCACCCGCGACCCGCAGGCGCCAGAAGTCCTCGACGGCCCTGGCCCGCAGCCGGCTCTCGTCGGTGATGAATTCCGCATCGAAGGCCGAGCCGCTCTCGAAGGCCTGGTCCTGGAGCGTGCGCAGGCAAAATCCGTGAATGGTGAAGATGGCCGCCTCGTCCATGCGGGTCAGGGCATCGGCCAGCCAGGCCGAAGCCGCGTCCCGATCCGGGAGCGCCCGCAACAGCCCGGTGAGGGTCGGGGCCTCGTCCATCGCGGTCCCGCCGTCCCCCCGCAGCCAGCCGAGGGCCTGGGCCAGCCGCTTGCGGATGCGCTCGCGCAGCTCCTCCGTGGCGGCCTCGGTGAAGGTCACCACCAGGATGCGGTCCGGCTCGAGCCGTCCTTCGAGCAGCAGGCGCAGGTAGAGGGTCGCGATGCTGTAGGTCTTCCCGGTCCCGGCGCTGGCCTCGATCAGGGTCAGGCCGCGCAGCGGGACCTCCTTGGGATTCAGGTCGATCACAGGCTACGGGAATCGGCTTCCGGTGATTCCGCCATTCTCGCGCGTAGCCAGAGCCCCACGAGGAGGACGGCCGGCCAAAGGGTCCTGAGCCGGAAAAAAGTGGCCGCTGAGCACCGAGGCGAGAAATCCGAAGACCGCAAGGTCGTACCACTCGAAGAGGTTTCCGACGACTCCTGCGAAGGTGTTCCTTCTCAGCTGGACAATTTGCTCGTTGGTCATGGGCTACGAATTCCAAAACGGACGTTGGAGCAGAAAGGCGAAATCTGCTGCGAGGGGATTTCCGCGCCCCGGCCCTCTGGGCCGGGTCTCGAAGACGTCGGTGATCAGGTAATCGTCGGACATGCCGATCCCGGCCGCGTTCGGCTGCTGGTGGCCGGCCTTCGGCAGTCCGTACATCGCCTCGATGGTACGCAGGATATTGACGTGGGTGATGCCCTTGCCCTCCGGGTACTCGCCGGGCTTGATATGAGCACCGGCGAAGATAGTCAGGACGCGGTTCTCGAGGTCGACGCAAAGCTCGCGGTCGATGAGGGCGACCCGGCAGATACCCTGGTGGTCGCTCGGGTCGATTCCCGGATTGGTGAGCCCCGTGTACTTGCGCAGGTCGTCATTCTCGTCGAAAGTGACGATCAGCAGGCTGTTGTGCTCCTTGGCCCACTGGTAATAGGGATCGATGTTCTCCCGCAGCCACTGGTCGCCCCGCCGAACGCAGCCCTGCGTCTGGTCCGGCTCACAGTTGTGCATGTCGTTGTCGAGATTGGGGATGACGAAGGCGACGGTGGACAGCTCGTCGTAGCCCACGGGATCCTTGGGAAAATCGGCGAATCTGAGGTTCGATGAGGTGGCTATTGTCCGTCCGTTGGGGATGTTGGCGAAGCTGATCCAGGGCACGTGCTTGCGGGCGTAGATGTTGCCGACCTTGTCGCCGGTGAATCCGATCTCCGGAAGGCTCTCGGCATAGCCCTTGAACGATAGCCCTTTTGCGATGAGCTGCGCTCCGAGGTTCGGGGTCGTGAAGGGGTAATTTTTGTTTGTCGCCTTCGACGGCACCTGGTCCACGAAGCCGACGGTCTGGTTGTCCCCCGAGAACAGCCAGAAGTAGTTTCCCTGGCTGTAGTGCTCCTCGCCGTACATCCTGGTGAAGCTGGCACCTTCCGCCTCGAGCTTGTTGAGGGAGGGTGCATAGTCCCGGCCGACGACCTCACCGTAATCCTTGTTCTCCTCGACCACGATGAGGATGTGGTCGTAGACCGGCAATCCCGCCGGCCAGCTCAGGCTCGTCCCGGTGGCCGCCGGCGAGCTCTTCATCTCGGTGGTCTGGCCCGGGCCGGCATGGCCCGCCAGAGCAATAGGCGCCAGCGTGGCGAGGGAAAAACCAATAACGGGAAGTATCGATCTCATCGCAATCTCCGTAACAGTGGCTCAGGCTCAATGGACGGAATCGGACGGCGGGCAGACTTCTGCCGCTCGGGCAGTCCCCACGGCGGCGGAGCAAGGCTGCCGTGCGGCGTTCGTCCGTGAGCTACTCGCCCGGGCTCCGGCAGGGACATCGTGTCGCCGGAAGAGCCGCGGGGCGCGAAGGCGAAGGGTAACGGGAAACTATGCCGCTGCCAAAGCGCGGCTCACCCGCTCACGCGCTGATCGACTTCATACCATCTCGGGCCGGTCCGGAGACCGCACGTCCGAGGCACTATGGTCTACGCGCCTTACCTCTATGGGACCTCATGGACCTCCACTCGGCTCTTGACCGGCACAGGTCCGCTGCAGCATGAGCTCGAGGTGCACATCCATGTTGCCCGGACGCAATCGATCCGGTAACTTCGCTCGCTCACGCGAGGCAGCCGCGCGGGTCAGAGAAAAACGATCTCCCCAAGGATTCCGGGCAGCCCTCGATGAGCCTGCAGCGGGTACGTGCACGAACGGTCTGCGACCCGTAAGCCGTTGGCCAAGCCCGCTCCACTCCAGCACCGCACGCCCATGACTCCCACACCCAGATCCGCGTCCCCAGGAGATCAGCCCGGCCCCATGATGCCCGTCATGGCCCGGCTGCTGCCGGTGATCGTACTGGGGACGGCACTGTCCTCGCTGGCCAATATCACCTTGACCCGCAACATGAACGCCGACGAGTACGGGGCGTTTTCCTTCTTTCTGTCGACGATCAACCTGATGTCCCTGGTCGGCCTCCTGGGATTTCAGCAAACCCTGCCGCACTTCCTTTCGCGCTACGAGCGGGAAGGAAAGCCCGACCTCGGGCTCGGATTCATGATTGCCATCCTCCTCCTCGTCGTAGTGGCGACGGCCGCCACGACGGTGATCGGGATCTACGCGGTCGTCCCCTTCATCCGAGACACGGCATCGCATCGCTGCCTGAGCGACGGCTATTACATGGCTACCGCGTTCGCCCTCATCGTCCTTCTCACCGCGTATTTGAATTATCACAAACACACGCTGATTTCTTCGAGCGCCGGCCCCAATGGAGCCATCTACCAGCTCATCCTGATCCTGACCGTGCTGCTCGCGCTGTTGCTGCCGCACAAGCACAAGGGCCTGCTCGCGGTCGAGGCGGTCGCCGCCATGGGCATCGCGGCCGGCATGTGTCTGCTGATCGAGGGGATCTGGTGCGCGGTCAAAGCGAAAGGCGAGATCCGCGGCATTCGCCCCCGTTTCCAGATCAAGACCTGGCTGTTGCGGTCACTGCCGGTCGGCGGCGGCGCCCTCCTCAGCGTCTTGATCTATGCCGCCGACGTCATTGCCGTACGGCTCATGTCCGGCAGCGCCAGCGCGGCAGCCTACGCCGTGGCCTCTTCGCTGGCCTCGTTCGTCCTCATTCCGCGGAAGGCAATCACGCGGTACTTCTCACGGGAAGCGCCGCATGTCGCGGGAGCGGACCGGACCGCCAACCTGCAACGGCTGATCCGCAAGATGCTCGGCTTCCACCTCCTGTGTGCGGGCGCCATCGGCGCATTCATCCTGGCTCTCAATCAGGCGTTGCTGGGACTTTACGGCTCGAGCTACCGGTCGGCGTGGCCGGTGCTGATTCTGCTCATCGTGGCCCGCATGCTCGAGGGACCCACGTCGATCGGCATCAGGCTGCTCAATCTGGAGGGGCACGGCACCAAGCTCGCCATTTCGAATCTGTGGACGGGAGTGATCTTCATCGCTCTCCTCGCCGGGCTGGTGAATGTGCTGGGGCCCATCGGAGCGGCCCTGGCGGTGATCGCGTTCGTGCTTCTTTCCGCCGCCATGTTCTACCGGAACGCCATGAAGTACGCAGGCCTCCGGCTGGTGCCATTCGGCGGTGGCCCACCTTTCCAGGATACGAAGAGCCCGCGTAGGATGCGGTGACGAGAGGAACCGCATCGTTCGCGTTCATGACCACCTCGAGCGATGCGGTTCGTGCCTCACCGAATCGTACGGCCCTTTCCTGGTAACTTTCCAATAGTCCGAGACTCTCCGCGCGCGAGCAAGAACAAGGGATCCGGCCCCCCGGTCCAGACCCCGCGCGGTAGGGCGTCCGCCGCGCCGGGGTCGCGGCCGGGCGCGATTCGGGAACGTTGCACCCCCCCGTCATTTGCTCGTGATCGCCGAGACGGGGCGTCTGACCCTCGAACAGCTCCAGGAACCAGTCGAGGGTCTTGGGAACGTTCTGCAGCGTCTGGTCGTGGTGCTTGTTGGAGACGGTCAGGTACAGGTGGTTGTCGTTGGCGCAGAGCTCGTCCACCAGAAGCGGGGTGGTCAGGCTCACGCTGTCGTGCAGGCTGTAATGGACGTAGCGGGGAATCGCGGAATAGGACGTGTCCTGATCTACGTCGGCCATCCAGGCCTGCACCGCGACGCCGCTGTCCCAGTCCTCGGTGAGATACTCGTCGAAGTTTACGCTACCCATCGTGACCGTGGAGAGCTCCTCGAAGCACTGCTCCCAGGCGTCCTGGGACTCGGTGTAGTCGTAAAATTCCTGGGCGATCATGTCGCGCTTGTCGAACGGGAGGCCCTTCACATCGGCGAAGTGCTCGATCCCCTGGGCGACATAGACCAGATAGGGCCAGAGGAAATCGGTCGAAGCGTAGTCGGGAGAGATTCCGGCGGCGATCTCGACGAAGGGCCGTATGCTGCGCCCCTGATCCGCGAAGGGTGCGGTCCCTACCAGCACCAGATTGGGATCGTTCAGCGCCTGCACCGCCTTCACGATGCCGTGGGCCGCCATGGCCCCGGCCGAGTGGCCGATGACCCCGAACTCGGGGCTGATCCCATGGTCCCCCAGGGCCGGTGCGTGGACCGGCTCCTCGAACAGATTCTTCGCGGCGCGCACGCCGTCGATGATGGCAGGCGTCATGCCGGAGCTCGTGAGGTAGCTGTGCCCCACTCCGGGCACCTCGGGTCCGGTGCCCACGTAGTCCGGGGCCACCGTGATGAAGCCGTCCGACAGCATTTCGTATGCGACGTCGCCGTAGGGCTTCCAGCGCCCGTTCCACACGTCGTCGATCTGGCCCTGGTACAGGTAGGGATAACGGGAGTTGGCGCACACATCGCCGATGCCGACGGTGCCGGTGGCCCACACCATGGTGCGCCACAGCCCGTCGCTGACGGGAGAGCTCGCGGTGCCGGGGTAGAAGACCATCATGGTCGCCGGCACCAGCGTCGTGCCGTCCACGTCGACGGAGACATACATGACGCGAATCCCGGTGGCACCATGGAAGATGGAGTCGTCGAGCTCGGCCGGCTCCTCACGGATGATGTCCCCGCGGCTCATTCCGCTCACGTCGGGGACATTCTTGTAGAAGGGGTTGGTCTCCGGATCCACCTCCGGAACGGGCACCGCATGCGCGCAAGCAGCGGCGAGCGCGAGCGTGAGACCGAGAACCCCAGCCGCGAGACGCGACGGGAAAGTCGGGCCCGGACGGCGCATTGTCCAGATCCTGACCCGTACACGTAGCAAAACCCAGAGCCACCAAGGACTAGATTTCGATTTGCCGTGGCGTAGAAATAAACCCTCTCGGAGCTGATGCAATCGGCTGAGCTGAACAGGGAAAAGACATCGAAATCTTGCAGATCTACGCAATTGTCTTTCGACTCACAGTCCGCCGGCGCGTACGCCTGCCACAGGGCAGCGACCCCCGGAGCGGCCGAGTCCTCACTGCCGTCCCAGCAGGGGCACTCGCTCGCGGATACGATGCAGGGCATGTCCGGATCGCTCGCGGTCTGCTTCTTCTCGTAGTTTTCCAGGATGCGCGAGGCGGACTTTCCGCAGCTCTCGGGATCCTCCACGCAGGAGCCGTCCCAGTCCTGGGCCTCGCAGAAGGCGATGCACAGGCCGCAGAGGCCCTTGATGACGCCGTCCGCCTTGAGGCCGTCGCACACGCTCTCCTCGGCCAAGGATAGATACTATGCAGGGCGACTAGGACTAACCTCCAGTTGAGAGGACAAACTTAACTGAATCGGAGGTGAGAAATGAGACGGCCCGAGACACCCTTTGGAAAACAAGATAGCGCAGGGGAGCCTGC